>FTCU01000383.1_pt1 | contig 95242 bp, 134 predicted proteins | sample 1639521 | NCBI WGS metagenome assembly FTCU01 (sample SAMEA3914864, study PRJEB12502) | metagenome | biome: forest; material: soil | place: USA | collected 2012-03-12 | depth 0.3 m
CTACCACCACCACTACCATCACCCGCGCTCCCGCTCCCACCCGCGCTCCCGCTCCCACCCGCGCTCCCCCTCCCACCCGCGCCCCCGCCATCACAGCCGCCAGCAACAACAATCGCGGCAGCAGCAGCAACAGCAACATCGCCCGCCCGGCCAAGTAGGTTTCCATCTCTTCGTCTGTTACGCTTTTCTATCTTCCCTTGTTCTCTTCTTTGTGGTTTAACTGTCACCCACTCTGTGAGCTGTTTTGTCTGCCTAGGGGCTTGCGGTGCTCGGCGCCGAGACGAATCGCCAGGACGATGGCTCGGCAGACCTGCGCCTACCTTTTCTGGCGCTCAGCATTCACGATCGCTGCCCATGGAAAGCACGCGGGGCACTCTCACCAAGCTGAACTTTTTGTTTGCTTCCGGCCTCTTCCGTTTGTTGCTTTTGCAGAGCCGGCGTGAAAATTTTCCACCTATTTAATCGCCTTTCACCGTTCCCTCAAGATCCTCCTCTTTTCTTCTTCATCAGCGTTCCTGGAAGCTGGTATTCCAGGAACTGCTTGGTATTGGGATTTGCCTATTCACTTTTGTTTCAGCTGGGCACCGATTGCTGACTTGTCATTCACTTCAGCAATTCGCTGCTCCTCGCAGTTCCGACGGGATTGACCGTTGGGTAAGTTCCATCTTCCATCCATCCATTTCTTCGTCTGGATCGGTCTGCCGATTCGATTTTTTGGTCGGTCGCTCATCTGACACCAATCTTCCCATAGTAGCGCCCAAAGCAGACCTTGGGTTCCGACCTCGTGGCGTTTCGGCCCTTCTCGCGTCCCGTCTCGGGTTTCGTACGTCAAGGCGAAGCTCAATCCAATGCAGGACCGGGCAGTGTACAGCGCCGGGGCCGACCAGGTCCTGGCACGGCCGCCGCCGAAGCTGTACGTGACGGTAAGTCTTCCTGCGCAGGCCGCTTTCCATTCTGGACCGATTTTCGTCTAAAACCTGCAGGTGGTGATTTCGTGGCCGTCGGCCAGGCATGGCTACAAGGATATCGACCCCGCCGATGTCGACATCAAGGCTCTTCTCTCTCGCATTGCGAGTGAGTATGATGCCAAGATTGAAGCATCGGAAGTCGGCTCCGGCGTCATTGTCACGGTCAAGACGACAACCCGGCCCAAGGCCAAAGAAGTCATCGCGGTCCTTCGGGACCAGCTTCGCTACCGACCAGGCGAGGAAACCGTGTGGCAGGCCAACCTTCTGGTCAATCCCCCCAAGGTTGTGGAGAGCCGCGTCGCAGTGATCCTCCAGCCAAAGGAGGGATCTACGGGCCGGCGCGCCACCGTCACAGCAACAGCCAAGGACATCGCGCCCATCGACTCTGCGGGCCTGGTTGAAGCAAAGATTAAGTACAAGAAGGAGTTTACCGACGCTCTCGACCACATGACAGACATCTTGCGTTATGTTCCGAGCGGTATGCGCATGAGAGTTCACTTCGGCACTCTCGTTCTCAATGAATGGAAAAAGGACAAATCGGAGTACACTCTCGCCGAGCTGGGCGGCTTGGTCCACCGCGCTGGAAAGAGAGGAACTTCTCAAATGTTGAGCGCGTGAGTTTCCCTTCTGGCTCCTCGCCCAAAGCTAGCTGACACATCTTTAGCGTCAGCGAGGCTGCTGCAAAAGCTCTCAAGAACAAGCTTGTCGCATCCAACAAGGAGCTTCCCCAGCTGGTGCGGGAGTATCTCGAGGAAGGCGAACCGACCCGTTCTTATTCCCTCATTCTAGAGACCAAGAACCTGCACGTCGAGTCTTCGTTTGAGCCGGTCCAAGGACAGGAGAGACGCGGTCAACAGGTGAAGCAGTACACCCTGGGCCCGTTCACCGTCTACCAGTTGGAGAAGCAACACCGGTCCGCAGAAGTTGTTACCGTGTGCCCGGAGAGGTAAGCCAAGATTCCCCCATTCAAACCGACGTCCTGCTGATATGGTTTGCAGCGCTCATGACTGGACCATCGAGATTCGCAAGGGTGCAGTCGATCAAGGCTCCAAGGCTTCCGCGCCCTTCCGGGTCGAGGAGCTGCAAAGCAATATCACCTTCACCGGACGCGAGCTTGCAGGACTCTACCCGGACATCTCCATCTACAAGCACTTCCTCCAGAATCACGCCATCCAGAAGGTGCGCGGCAAGGCTACCCTGAAGTACACGCTCAACATGCGGTTCTCGTTGGAGATCAACCTGTTCCACGTGTGGGAGCCGAGCAAGGCGGGTCTGAAGATGTCGGCGACTCCAGTGACTACGGCAAGCGTGGTTCTGTACGGCGACATCTGGGATCACGAACTGCGCTCCGATGTGTCGACCCCGCGCAAGTGGGACAGCAGCTTCGTCGAGCAGTTTTTGAAGCAGTTAGAGGATGAGGAAGTGCCTGGCAAGCCGCCTCACAGAGTGGCGAACCATCTGGACCACTTCCTCGCTTGGATTGATTGGATCCAGAAGGGGCTCGATGGCGGCGTCGACAAGAGCGGCAAGGCTGGGGGCAGAAAGGCCTGAAGAGAGCTGGGAGTGGTGAAGGGTCTTGTACTATCTATTTCCTTTTCACTCTGCTTTTCTTTTCACTTCTTGGTGTCGATTTCGCAACCACTGGGGGGAGAGTTCACTAGGTTTATTTCCTTGCTATTTCCTGGCTTGGAGCTGGCAGCATCTCGATGGGTTGAAGGAGGACGGAGGAGATTCGGATCGGTGTCGTGTACGGATATACTAAAACGGCGGCAAGAAGACTCGAAAAACAAACCATGGCACTCGAATTGTGACGTGAACATGAAATTGAGTGCCGAACTAGCCTCTTGAATGGTATTTAGCTGCTACCCGATTCGTGCTGCGGTCTTCTCTCCACATTATCAGGTCATGATGCCTGCGCTCCCCCTTGTGCCAGCACCTTTTGCCGCAGGACTACGTTGAGATATCTGTCAGTAACCAGAGCAGCTGGATGAAGCATAAGAGAGAAAAGAAAGCAGGACAAACGAACCTTCTTCAACAACGCGCAGGTTGTTAGTCTTGGCCTGCACAATGCCTTCCAGGCCCTGGATGTTGCCCGCCAGGTCCTTGACCTTGGCCTCGTAGAACTGGGCGGCGGATTTGGTGTCCTGTTGTAGTGTTGGCTTCGATTCTTCTTCGCTGGCGGCCGGGGAGCATGGATGGATGAGGGAGAGAAGAGAGAGGGTACCTTTTCGACGTAGAAGCCTGTCCCGACGTCGACGAGCACGTGGTCGGGGTCGGCCAGCTGGCCTTTGACGTAGAGGGAGTTGGTGAGGGGGATGAGGATGGACTTTTCTTCTATTGTTTTGTGAGCGGACTGGCTCGTCTTGTGGCGAGAAGGGGAGACGCACTGTCAAACGACGCCGACTCCGACTGGACGACGCGCAGGCACTCCTTGAACTTGGCCAGGGCGGCGGCCAGCTGGGCGTATGAGGATGACAGGTGCTCGACTTCGCCGTCGAGCTGCTTCTTGACGGCGGTGAGTTGCTGGGCGGTGAGGGTGGTGAGGTCGACTGTGTGGGTGGTGGAGTGTGTCAGTGACAGTTCATGTTGACCCGTGACTTGACGGAGCACAGAGAGTTGGAAGCACATGGAGGGGATTCCCGGGTGCTGGGACCCGACTGACCTCCCTCGCCCTGTTGTTGTTGGCCCCCGCGGCTAGCCATTTTTTTTTTTTTGGTGGGAATTATTGGCTTTGGCAGTCTAGGACTGATATGATGCAGCGGCGCAGTAGGACTCAAATCAGGACCAGATGCTCAAGAACCAGGCGGTTGGATGCTGCCCCGCCAAGGATCGCTGAGCTGTAGGTGGACGTGGTGGGGTTGTTTGAAGCTGAATATTGACCTTATGCGGGGTTCTCACAGCGTAGTTTGTGCTTGCAGAGACGTCGGCTGCAGCGGGGCTATGCAGCAAACGGAACACAACGACGGCACTCATGCAGTTAGGCATGACATCCCGCATCTTCCCAGCGGTCATCCAACTCATGCAACGTTCCGGAGATCAACAGAGAGCCATCTCAGCCCAACCTTCCGGTTCCTTCTCCAAGTCCTGCCCGACCTCCACATAATATAACTCGACACAGCAACCCGTTCTCTTCTCAATCTGCCAAACAAGAACAACAGCCTGGACTGGCCCCCCTCAAACCAACCCGGAGCTTCCCTCCCTACACTCCATCCAACAACCACCAAAATGCCACCAACCCTCCCCCCGCACCTCCAAATCCACCACTCCCCCTCCAACCCCAACCACCGCTCCCTCCACACCACAACCCCCTTCCCCAACCCCGGCACAACAATCGCAACCTTCCCCTCCCCGCTCCTGGCCCTCCCCTCAGGCGCAACAACCCACACAACCTGCAACTACTGCCTCCGCCCGGGCTCGTCACCCGGCGACGTCAAGCTGCGAGCCTGCACCGCCTGCCGCGCAGCCGTCTACTGCAGCCCGGCCTGCCAGCGCGCCCACTGGCGCAGCGGCGAGCACAAGGCCGAGTGTGCCATGTTTGCGCGGGTGCGGGAGCAGGCGGGCAAGGACTGGTTGCCGACTGCTGTGAGGGGGGTGGCGCAGGTGTTGATGCGGGGGAAGGAGAAGGGAGTGAGGGAGGCGTTTTTTGAGGACGGTGGGCTGGAGGGGAATGTGGAGGGGTTTAGGCGGGATGGGGAGGAGGTGTGGCGGGATTTGGAGTTGCAGGCGGCTGCGGCGGTGGTGTATGCTGGGTTGGTAGGGGAGGGAGAGGGCGTTTTGGAGAGGGCGCGGGAGGTGCTGTGTAAGGTGGGTTTGGATTCTCTTGCGCTGGGTGTTCGGTATGGTTTTGCTGACGGGAATAGATACAAACGAATGCTTTCAACCGGCTGGATGCCGATGCGGGCATGGAAGGGATTTTCTTGGATGCCGGCCTGGCCATGGTCAATCATTCGTGTGTGCCCAACGCGTTCGTTGGGTTTGACGGGCGGACGGCTGTGCTGAGGACCGAGAGGCCCATCAAGGAGGGGAAAGAGATCACCATTTCGTACATTGGTATGTCTCTCACTCCGGCCAAATCGCTGGTCGCTTGCTGACCTCCCTCATCAGACAACACCCTCCCCAAAGCTGCCCGGCACGAGGCGCTCAGGTTGTACCACTTCACCTGTGAATGTCCTCGCTGTCTGGACGACCTCGACGTCTACGAGGTTTGCCAGACGTCACCCACCATCGCCCTCAATTCCTTCAGCCTCCAGCCCGACCTGTCCAAGCTCCGAAATCCGCCAGTCGACCGGTCAAAAGTGACCAAAGCTGAAATCGAGACCATCTACAAGCAGTGGCAAGCACTGCCCAAGCCGGAAGGGGATGACGAGGAGGACCATTTGAAGCTCGCCCAGACCCGGTGGGAGCTGTGTCGGCCACTAGTTGAGGCAAAGATGTGGGCTGTCGAGCCGTTGCCTACAACAATCCTCGAGCTGCTTACCAGCTGGCAATCCAGCTACAAGATGGTAGTGTACGCCCTCCCGCTCGCCTGCTTCCTTGGCACCGAGTGCGACCCTTTCAGGCTTCCCGCGCCATTCATGCCACGGCGGATCAAAGGCATCGCGGCCATCATCAAATTGCTGGCCGTGACGGGAGAATTCACGGCTAGCGGCGCTTTGGCAACCCGGTGCACGCACGAGGGCCTCGTGGGTACCTTGGCCATGGCGGACCAGGTCAGCATGTGCGAGGCGCTGCTGCGTCTCGCTGTCCACCAGGGCTCTATCGGCGCGGCGGAGGAGTGGGAGGTGCTGAAGGAAGCCAAGTCCATGTTGGACGACCTCGAGAGCCTCGAGGGCCGGGAGCAGGAGTCGGCTCTGCTTCGGGCGTGGGCCAGGGATCCCGAGGACCCGGAATCCGCCACCTTCTTTGAGGACCAAGTGCTCAGGCCCATCAAGACGCTCTCCTCTTTTGCCCCCGAGACCTTGGAGGTAATGCTCGGCGGAAAGATCTTGGTCAAGAAGTAGCATATGGGGCTAAGAGAGTGCGTTATCGTTTTCTTAGACGGGTCGAGGTGCGAGTTGATGAGTTTGCCGCACGGCCTCGTCGTGACTTGTTCGCCGCCGTCACAGATCCGGTAGGGCGTGGAGGTTCCTCGTGTTCCACTGCGTCTTCGCGACTGGCGGCAGGCGATTGATGAGCAGACCAACCAAGCGGTGTGGTGTATCTTGCTTCCGCAATGTCGGAGTAGCTCAGGGAAGACGCGGGTCTTTTGGGAACTGGGCCGAGGGACGGTGAGGTGGCTCTTTTGAGGCCGCCAGGGATATGGTCCAAATACATTGACGGGACTGGATCGGCTGTACGGGCCAGCTGGCGGCTATCAGCTGTGCGCGTTTTGTTGGCTTCCGTCCGTTCGACCCTGCCCTTCAAGATTTCGAGCTCCATCTGTAAGGTCTCGACCTGGCTGGCCCGGTGGCTAATTTTGGCGATATTGGTCGTGAGCACCTCCAACTCTCGGGAAGGAAAAGTTGATTCAACTCGTTCCGTCCCTTGTGCCCGGGTCTCCTCTGTTTGCCGTCTTAACTGGGCCATCTCTGCACGAAGGGCCGCCATGTCTTGAGCATAGTCGGAAGCAGAAACGCTAATTCTGACAGTGGACTTCAGATCCTCGATATCTTGCCGCTGTTGGCTGATTTCTGATTTCAGCTCGCCGAACTGTTTGTGAACTTGAGAGTCAACCGTGTTAAGCTGCTGTCCCAGTTCGCCCAAGGCCGTAGTCACCGAGATGAGCTGATTCTCCAGCCTTGCCAGCGCAGATGGATCCTGAGCAACCCCTCCTGCGTTCTTGAGTTCGGTTTTTATCGACCCAAGCTCTTTCTGGAGGCCCGCGACATCACGATGGATGCTGCTGACGGTGGCCCCCAGCCTCGTGACTTCATTACCAAACCGGTTCGTCTTCTTGTCCAGCGCGGTGACGATCTTGAAGCCGTTGCTGTCGATGCGCCTGAGGTCTTCCCTTTGGGTATGCACATCCAACTGAAGCTGCTGCAGTTCGACGGCCCCTGGAAAGGCTGAAGCAGGGGGCGCTCCTTGGGCGCTGTCAGACGCCCTCGCTGTGCCCAGCTTCGAGGGCTCGTTGACGTCCAGGACTCGCTTGACGGCAAACTCAATTTCCCGGCCATCCTCACCGAGCAGCTCTACCGATGCGAGCCGTAACAAAAGCTGGTTCCTGTATCACAGGTCAGGACAAATTGAAGGTAGATTGTGTTCCTCAAGCCACGCACGTACTCGTCTAGCACGTGGTTCACTGGTGTTTGGGTGCATCTGAGGCCGAGAAGAGCAGCGCAGCCGCAGCAGACAACGTCTTGTAAGTGGCTAGATCCACGCATCAGAATTGCAGCACTCCAAGAAAATCCACGAGAGAAGGTGCCGACCATTCTTCCACCAGAGTGCCTCGCTCGCCGATGCGAACAGCGCCCTGGCATTGGACGGCCAGGTCGTCTTCGGGCTCGACGACCGGGCTGAAGTAGCTTTTGCCAATCCGCGTCCAGAGATTGACGAAGCGGCCAATCTGGGCATCGCACTTTTTGCACTCGCAAAATACCGTCTCCATCGTCAAGATCGTTGTGCTGCGTGTGGTATGGTGTCGTGTTCGGAATGTCATCCGGGTCCGGAGGGGGGAATGGTAGGAATCTCAGAGTCTCAAGGGAATTGAAGAAAGTCGCATTTTAATTTTAATTTTTATGTTTGTAACCCGCGGTGCTTTCCCTACCCCGACTGTTTTGCTTCGCCCATGTGCGAACTCGGAAGGTTTGGTCCTGCTCATGTCTGAGGGCCGAAGTTGAAGTGGAAGGGGAAGTGGGATGGAGGCTGGGCCATCAAGGTTCTTGTCTGAAAGCGGTTTAACGCCGGCCTGGAATGCCCCACCACGCCGCTTTTCATCCAAAGAAAGTCGAATTTCGGATTCACTTTTCGATACTCCATCGGCCATCCATCCCATCGCCGGCCCCAACATTGCATCCCTCGACCGGGCCGAGCTATCTCAATCCCGCAGCCGGAACATTTACGATGGGCAAGAACAGGAAAAACAAGCCGAGCCGGGGCATCGCTGCCGCCATGGCGACCCTCGCGACCGTCGACAATGGCGAGAACATCGAGAACGGCGCTGCAGAGTCGGCCGGCTCCCCTCAAGCTGCCTCCACCGGGTCCTCGGGCAGCCTCAAGAGGTCTAGCCCCCACGATGCTGCCGACGAAGACGACGGATGGCAGACCATCGAGCACGGCCGACCCGTCAAGAAGCACAAGAAAGTCCCCGGCGCCGACTCGAGCCGCTACCCGGGCATCAGTTTCTCCCAACAAGCCAGGCTGCAGGCCAAGATCAACGTCTCGTCCCTGCGCGACCTGATCTTGTACATCTTCGCCGACGGAACCGCGCCGCAGTGGGTCTCGGTTAAGCACCGCCCGGAGTTCAGAAAGATCGTCGCCATCATGGTCCCTGGTCTCGAGGAGGCCATGTTCAAAGAGAAGGTCGACTTTTCCACCTACAACAATGTGACGCCCGATCAAGCCATGGACCGGGTTTCCACCTCTCCTGACGACTACTATCCACGCGCTCTCACCAAGGAAACCCTACCCGAAGCGCTGCAGTCATTCGCCGACATGTTCCCCCATTTATGGCCAGTGCGGGCCCCGGGTGACGACAAGTACGCGAAGCTGCACTCTCCCCTGCAGTCTATGCTCACTGCCCCTCTCAAAGAGAAGAAAGCTGGATTCAAGCCCGTTATCGATCCCCACGACTGGAAAGACGTGAGGACAAGGATCTCGGAGTTTCTGGCGACCCCGGAAGAGCTGCTGGAGCATGGCTTCCCAAAACATCCTGCCCTCCTTAGGGAAGGGGCGCAAAGGGACGCCTTCAAGGACCCCGAGGGCTGGGTCCACACCCGAGTCAACAAACTTGAGGAGGGTGACGTGCCCGAGGCCGAGATTGAACAAGGCAGCATCACCGCCGGCCGCCAAGTCCTTGCCCTAGACTGCGAGATGTGCATGACAGGAGAAAGCGAGTACTCCCTCACCAGGATAAGCTTGGTGTCTTGGGGCGGAGATGTTGTCATGGACGAGCTTGTCAAGCCTGATAAGCCCATCATCGACTACGTGACTCGGTTCTCGGGCATCACCAAAGAGATGCTCGACCCCGTCACAACTACCCTGGCCGATATACAAACTCGGCTGCTCGATCTTTTGACCCCGCGCACGATCCTCCTGGGCCACTCGCTTGACTCGGATCTTAAGGCGATAAAGCTCGCCCATCCCTTCGTCGTCGACACCTCAATCCTCTTCCCCCACCCGCGCGGCCCACCGCTCAAGTCTTCCCTGAAATTCCTGGCGCTCAAGTACCTCAACCGCGAGGTCCAAAAAGGCGACGGTACCATCCACGGGCACGACAGCATCGAAGACGCCAAGACCTGCCTCGACCTAGTTAAAAAGAAGTGCGAAAAGGGCAAAGCCTGGGCTGCCGGCGACGTGCAAGGAGAAAATATCTTCAAGCGCCTCGCCCGGGCCGGCACCGCCTACCGCGCCACGGCCGGGCCGCAAGCCACCGGTGGCCTCCACACCGGCAAGAGCAGCGCCGCCGTTGACTGGGGCGACGCCACCCGGAGCGCCTGCAACGCCGCCACCGTGACCATCTCGTGCAACTCGGACGCCGAAGTCGAAGCTGGCATCATCCGCGCCGTCAAGGGCGACCCAGACGGCCTCGAAGTCCCCGGCGGCGGCGTCGATTTTGTCTGGGCGCGCATGCGCGAGCTCGAGGCCCAGCAGGGCTGGTGGAACCGCAACAAGCTCGCCGCCGACGACGCCGGCGGCCCACCACCCTCCTCCTCCTCTCCCAACCCCAGCACCCCCACCCTCGAACAGACCCTCACCGCCCTCACCGCCCGCCTCAAACGCATCCACGACGCCCTCCCGCCCTGCACGGCCTTCATCCTCCTCAGCGGCTCCGGTGACCCGCGCGAGATGAGCCGCCTGCAGGCCGTCCAGACCCAGTTCAAAAAGGAGTACAACACGCCCGGCTCCCAGTGGGACAAGCTCAGCGTGCAGTGGACCGACGTCGAGGAGCAGGCGCTGCGCCGCGCCGTCAAGGCCGCGCGCAGCGGGATTGGGTTTATCGGTGTGAAATAGGAGTGGGGGTGGTGACGGTTGCCGAGGTTGAGGGGGGTTGGCGTGTGTTGGCAGTGGTGCCGGGTTGTGCTGCAGAGGTGGGTGTGATGGTGACTTTTGAGGTCTTGGGTTTGCGTGCGTATCTATTTAGGCGATATCATACCATATGGCGGGTGTGGCTTTGCGCGCAGAGTAGTTACGTCCTGATTTGGCTGGAGAGGATATTCCTAAACATAGTGTCCGCTGGTCTCCTCGGCCAGACAGATAGATAGATGCCTTGATATACCCGTTCAGCCATTCTCATCCGGGGGCAGGAGAGATATGCTTCAACCGACCTACCATCCACGACATGGCTGACTGACAAAACCAAATGCTCTTCGAGAAACCAGTTTCATTGCCTTTCTCTACTGTGCTGTAATTATGGCGCTCTCTATCAACAACAAACCCGAACCGCCTCCGGCCGTGCATATATCATACACATCTCATTTGACCGGGACACTTGAATCCCATTGCCTTGACATATCTGTAGGTATCTTATCCTACCCTTCAAAACCGCACACCAAAGCGACCCGCAACACCGCGAGGATTGCTTCTTTTCCGTCAAAAGACCAACCTCCTTTCCCACACCCTTCCCACACCATTCAAATACCACGCCCGTGCCCGCCCGCGATCACCACGTAGAGGAGGGGAATCGACTCGGGAGACGACGGGCTCAGCGACCCCGTCAAAAGTCAAACTCGCCCCGAAAGATATCCGGATCCACGCCCACGACAACCTTCTCGGCGAGGTCCCGCCGCCCCATCTGCGTAAACACCCTCCTGAGCGTGTCGTACAGCGTGGTACTCCGGTTCTGCGTGGTCATGGCCTCGATGCGGGCGTCCACATCCGCCGGCCCGCCGGGCCCGACGCCCAGCAGCTCGCGGGCCTTGTCGCGGCCGCTCTTCTCGACGCTCTTGTGCATGTCGAGCGAGGCGAGCAGGTGGCCGGCGGCCTCGGCGTGGCAGCCGATGTTGATGCACGAGACGCCGAGGTTGTAGCGGGCGCGCACAAAGTTGGGGTGGATGGCGAGGGCCTTCTCGTAGGCGGCGATGGCCTCCTCGGAGCGGCCCGAGTTGGCGAGCGTCGCGCCCAGGCGGTTCCAGAGCAGGTGGATCTGCTCGCGCTGGTTGGAGGTGCCCATCTCGGAGCTGTGGAGGGCCGCCTGAAAGCAGTCGACGGCCTTGTCGTACTCTTCGGCGCCGTAGAAGAGCACGCCCAGGCCGACTTGCACGTCTGGGTCCATGTGGTCGCCGTCCGGGGCGAGGCGGGCCGCCGAGAGGAAGAGGGTGGTTATGCGGTCGTGAAGCTGGGCGCGGTCGGTGAAGCCCATGTCGGCGGCCGAGGAGAGCTGGGTGGGGGGGATGATGTCGGGGTACTTGACCGAGAGCCAGCGCTCGAGGGTGCGGTAGGCGGTGCTGTCGTAGCCTTCGTTGGTGTACGAGACGGCGAGAGCCATGAGGGCGGGCAGGTTGTTGGGGTCGAGCTTGAGGGCGTGCTCGAGCGCGCGGATGGCGGCCTCCTCCTTTTCGTTCTGGGCCTGGGCGCTGCCGAGGTAGACCCAGGCCTCGACGTGGTCCGGGTTCGCCTGGGCGGCGGCCTCGAAGGCGAGGGCCGCCAGCGACAGGTTGCCGCCCTCGTTCATGATGCGCACGCCCTCATCGAACGGGCTGGGCTGGTTCTGGAAGAGATTCTCCTCCTCGAAGAGGTACTCCTGGATGACTGGCTCGGCGCCGAGGCGGTTGTTGAGGCCCCAGCCCGAGAGGTCGTCGTTGCCGAAGACGGTCGTGTCGAACTTGGAGAAATCCTCCTCGTCGTCGAGGTCCTTCAAGGCCTGCTGCTCGGCCTGGATGCCGCGCCATATCGACTCGAGATCGCCGTAGCCCGTCTCGGAATGCAGCTTCTCGTCCATCTGGTCCAGCTCGGGCTCCATGGCGCGGGCCTCGTCCGTCTCCTCGCGCAGCTGGCGGTCGTGCAGCTCCATTTGCTGGAACTGCTCCTCCCACTTGTTCTGGTCCAGCTCCACGACCTTGCCCTTGCCCTTGTCGAGGGCCTGCTGTGGCCCCGGCTGGTTCTGGGCGTGCATCCACCGGTTGGCGTTGGCCATCTGGCCGAACATGGGGCCGCCCGACATCATGCCGGTGTACCCCATGCCACCCATCATCATGGGCTGCTGGTTCATGATGACACCGCTGGCCGGAAGGGGGCTGGCGCGGGCGGCGGACGACGCGGAGCCGTTCATGTGCTGGAACTTGGCGAACTCGTCGGCGCTGAAGTGAGCCCCCTGCGGTGCACTGCCCATAAAGGCGGCTTCCATGGCGGCGGTCTGGGCGGCGGGAGACAGCGGGGAGCCGGAGCGGGCGCGGAGGTGCACGGCGTGGTTCTGGTCGAGGTGCACGTGGCCCATGGGGCCGTGCTGCTCGAGGGCCATCTCAGGGAGGCCGGGGGTCTGGTGGAGGAAGCCGTTCATCATCTGTCGCGGCCGGCGCGTGTCAGCAAGGCGGCTTGTCGAATCCGACCCTCTCGGCACATACCTCGTCCTGGGGCACGTTGTGGGCGGCGCTCCTAAAGCCTCCCGCGGCACTCGGCCCCCGCCCAACGAGGCGGTCATGCTGCAGGCTCTTGTCGTCCTGGACGTGTTTTGTGAACTGGCTGAGCGGGTTGCCCGCCGTCGAGCACTCGGCGCCGCCGAGGAACGACATGGCTGCTGGTGTCGTGGTTTGAAAGAGGGAGGGTGGCAGGGAGTGGAGGGGCAGCGGCCGGTCCGGAAGCGAACACGCGGGGCTGACCAATAAATGCCAGAGAGAAGAGACCGTCGGGGTGGATCTTGTGGCCAGAAAAATAAGAAGATGGCAGCAGAAGGGTGTCGAAATCAAGCAAGACAGCAGCCGTGGTCGCCGTTCGCCGTTCGCAGTTCGCAGGTCAGTTGTTGTTTTGTCGAGAGTTGGGAGTTGGGAGTTGGAGTTGGGGCGGGCGGCTTGCACAGCGTCGGGCCGCCGAGGATGATTTGGGCCGTGTCTCCCCAGGTCCAGGGGGGTCTCGCCACTGTAAATGCCGAGGCACTGCAGGAGCCTGAGCCCGTCTCCCCGCAACAATTTTTGCGGGTCTGGGGCCGGCACACGCAGCCCGGCGGGCCCACCCCGAAAGCATGTGGTCGGCTCTCGTTCGGCCTAAGGCGTAGGTGAAGAGAGGAGTTTACTGTGTTCTATGGTACAGTAGTATCAAATAGGTAGGTCCAGTGCAGACTACAAAACACCGGTATTCATACATCCAGGCCGTCAAATCGTCACAAAACAAAAACGGCATTCTATCATATGCGTACAGACTCCCCACGTTGCCGGTCTCTGGCAGGCGGCTCGGTCCCCCCGCCGCCCACTTTCCCATCACCAAAGGCATCTAGCTCCGTACCCCGGAAAGCCATCCTTTACTCAGAAGCGCCATCGGACCTGCCAGCACGTCTTTGGTAGCCACCGGCAAAATCGAGGCGCAGAGGCCTGCCACCCAGCTGGACGCCCTCCAGCTTGGTCTTGGCCTCGATAGCGTCCTCGGTCGTCGCGAAATCGGCGTGCGCGAAGCCGCGCGGCCATCCCGTGGTGCGATCGACCGCCACCCGCACGTCCTTGAGGTTGGGGATGCCCTTGAAGAGCCGGTTCAGCTCGGCGTCGGTCGTCTCGTAGGGGATGTTGCCGATGAAGAGCTGGGGGGACGGTTCCGTGGACCTGCTCTCTTGGGCCCGGTTCTGCTTGGGGGGTCTGTTCGATTCCCGGGGAATGCAGGTGATGCGCCGCCCGTGCCAGAAGGAGCCGTTAACATTGGTGCATGCTGCTTCGACCGACTCTTGGGCGGCGAAAGCCACGAACCCGAATCTGCATCAGAACACCCACGGTTAGCCGCCAGTGTCGTGCTCACGCCGGGCCCAGCCCGAGATGCCCACATACCCCTTGCTCATGCCGCGCGGGTCGCGCGCCACGTGGACGCTCTCGACCTCGCCGTACTTGGCAAATGCCTGCTTCAGGTGGTCCTCGTTCAGCTCAAACACGAGGTTGCGAACGAAGACGCTACGGTTGCCTGTTCCGGACCCGCGGTTAGCTGAGAATGCGCGCCCAAAGCAGCCGTGTGTCATGATGCTCACGGTCGTCCGGTCTCGAGGTTTGGGGCGCGACCTCCTGCATAGACTCCTGAACGTTCGCCTGGGTCTGCGTAACCGACTCCTCGACATCCTGAGGCGCATCCTGAGCTGTGCGCTGGGCCTCCTCCACCTCCTTCTCCTCAGACGCCTTGGGCGCGCTCAGGGAGAAGAAGCGGAGTCCCTGTGCCGAGGCTATCCTCGCAACATTGCAGTTCGCAGCAGCCCTGGCGGCAACGGGAGTGAGGCGTGCCGTGGTCGAGACGGTCCTCGAGGCCGCCGCCATGGCGGTCCTCAGCGCAGCGCGGCGGACAGAATGCCTGGACGTTTGGTGTCAGCTGGGTGAGGATCTCGACATATTCGCCGAGAAAGTAACGAATTGAATCCGGGAATGCTGTCTGCCCTTACATTGTGATTGTGGGGGTAGTGTAGGTAGTGGTTGCGACGGTGGTTGCAGGTCTCGTGTGGCTTCACAATGCTTGCGATGATGGTCTGCAAAAAAAAAAAAAAATACCGATGCACAGTGCTGATCCTGAGCTGCTGCTTGGCCCGAAATTTTCCCTTGCTGAGTCTGCTCTGCACCGCGCCTGCGCGTGAGTGGGGCGCTGCCGTCCACACAACCCCAACCCTTAAAGCTCCTCGTCTTTGTCCCCCACACCCGCCCTCAGATGCGCCATTTCCGGCCCCTGACAGCAACAAATAATTACCTCATCGGGCGTGTGGCTCAGTTGGTAGAGCGTTCGCTTAGCATTGGTCTCTGTCTGGAGCTCAGTCCCTGCGAAAGGTCCTGGGTTCGATTCCCAGCCCGTCCACACCCTTTGCGCCAATGGTCTAGTGGTTAGGATTCAACCCTTCCAAGGTTGAGGGGGGGGTTCGATTCCCTCTTGGCGCAAGAGTCTCTGAACAACAGAGGTTCAGACATTTTTTGGCCATATTTTTATGTTGGAACCGTGGCAGTGGTGTCCATCGACATCGGCAAGCTGTTTCGAGTTCCAGGACGGATAACTAACGACCAGGGCTCTCTGCACGGCTTTGTTGCGAGAGCGAGCTCTGTTCTTGACAGCTCGACGACGTTCCCTGTTCGAGCCTTCTCTCTTCTCTCCGTCGCTTTCCCGCCTTCACACAGCCTCAACAAACTCGGATGGCCAGACAGCCACTACTTTCCATAGCCCATGATATCCAGTGCCATCTGTCCAGAGAAAGAAACCTGGCAAAAAAACACATCAAAAGACCACGACTATATCTCTTTCACCTTCTTCGCAGCCTCATTTCTCCTCAACACCAATTTATTTTCCACTCCCCACGGCTCCCGTGTAAACAGACTCAACACATCGGCAAACACCACCCCCAACACAAGCCGAGCCGAGCCCGCGTGCTGTGCTTGTATCCCGCAATGTGCGAGGATTTGGACAAGAGGAAAAGGGGCTTCGGCCCTGTGCCTCCGTCTCCCCACCTCGTGCTGTGTGTCTTTTGTGTCGTGGTGGTACTGTGGATTGTTATATTGTGTAGCTCCCAGACACACAATTGTATGGTTGGACTCGAGGACTTGGCCGGTGTGACAATGACAGGACTTGACCTTGGCCTTTCTTTTCTTTTCTCCTCCCTCTTTCTTCTACGCAAACGCACACTGGCACAGACAGGCACACTAGCTTCAGATAGGCACGTAACACAGCCGGCCCCTTGGACCTACACCTCTACCCAGTCCTTCGTCCCCTGCGCGTGTGCGTTCCTGAGTGCCCGCGTGCCCGCGTGCCGGCGGAGGCTCGAGGTGTCGTCTGTCACATCTCCGGCGATGCCGTGCTTCTGTGCGGTGTCGGGGATCATCGCCGCTTTAACCCGCCGAGTCGCGAGGCACAGCACGGTATGTACAAGGATGGGCCGGAGGCTGCGCGCACAGCACGGTGTCGGCGTCGAGGCTGCACCGTCTGCGATTCAGCTTGCCTGCGCGCGCAAGAAGTCCATCCCGGTGCTGGGCCAGGGGTTGAGCTTGCTGGACCCAATCGAGGGGACGAGATGGCTTTTCGCCCGGGTCGAACGAGAAAAGAAACATAACGTGGGTGAGGGGTGGCACACACGACCCGGCGCTGGGGGACCTGATGTGCGTCTGGGGAGGGCTGGCAGCAAGCCAAGGCGCGGAGAGAGTGCTTCTTCAACTGAGATATCGGCCGCTTGTCGACCCGATTGGCAGGACGGGGAGGTACCGGCAGGAAAAGAGATCGAGATGCCGTGGCTCGCAGATACGAGCACGAAAAGCAAGACTCGACCCTGGCCGCCGATGGGTATCGGGGACAGGCCCGGAGGGTGGCTGCTGCGAGAAGGGTTTCGCGGCCACAAGCCACAAACGTTATTGGGTGCCAGATGCGCGTGGCTGGCCCCGAACCGGCGTTTCCAGATGCAGGTGATGTCGGACTGCATCTTGTCTTCCTACGGCGGATGGTTCCGGTCGATCAGCCTAGGATGCTGATGCTTGCCTGCTGTGAGCCTCGTACGATTCTTGCAGCGGTCGGGAGAAGGCGCAACAATGAGGATGGCCAGAAATCCCATCAGGAGACCATCACGCACGGCTCGATGGGAGGGGTGGCCAGCGGTGGCTAGCCGGTCAGGGACCATTTTATTCGGAGCGCTGGCACGCCATGACCGACGAAGTTCGGCCGCAACGCCTTCGCCTGCCTGGCGCTCGGCCTGCTGAAGCCGCGAGAGAGGCATCGGTGCGACCAGAAACGTATCACGTCGGTCCCGGCGGCGACAGAAGGGCTTCAACACGGCATCACGAGAAAGACTCGGGAGCCGGCCTACTCGTGAGCTGGATGGCGCGTTCGTACATTGTACATGCTGTTTCGAGTGCAGCATCGATCCCGTCCCTGCACGGCGCCAGCCGCATCGACGGTCGGAGACATGGGGTTTCGGTGGGTGGGACCAGTCGGCTCCCCATGCACGTGAAACTCCATCAAGACTAGCAACGGGCCGAGGACTGGGTCTGGGGGCGCCGCCTCCGGCACGATAACGTTGGCGTTGACCTCGACGTTGCGCCCCGGGGACTGGGGAGAGCGCCACCACCATGGACGGCGACCTCTCAGCCGGCCACAAGCAAGAATAGGAGTTGACGACGTGACACTGTGTGATATGATACGTAGCGCCAGCATGATCCTTTGACCTTAGTCAGTCTCGTGCAGTAACACGGCGGCAAGAGAGGGAGTTCAAGGCTAGTTAGCTCTGACCCCCTGGCGCGCCTGCGGGTTCGAGGGATTGAAGCTGCACAGGACCACGGCGACGGAGTGTGTGGTCGGTGGAGGCACCGCTGGCACCAACACAGACGTCATCATGGGCTTTCGAGGCGGACCGCTTCCAAGATCCAGATTTCCACAATCTCCCTCATCGGGCTGACAGCAGGTCGGTCGCGGGGGTGATGCTGCGTTTCGATGGACATAGCGTGGGTGGGGGGTTGGGGTGACGGCATGGGTGGCGCCCATGCTGTCTGGCGGCGAGAATACGCCAGTCCTCGGGACACTCTGGAGCCGGCTTGGGCTGCTTTAGCGTCGCCGAAGTGAAGATGCTTTGTTTGGTCGTCCCCGAGGCCAAAGACTCGAGGGCTCTGAGACGCCACAAGGCGAGAGCTGGAAGGAGAGACATCAGCACGCCATCCCGAGCGCCAGGTCGGACATTTCTCTGAGACACGCTCGCTCGAGGCCTTTCGAGGCGCGCAACGGTCGCGGCTCTTGTGAGTTGAGGGAAGCAACATCAGGCGAACAAGAGTCTTGTCTTGCGGCTGCTGGTAGACCGAGGAGCCTTCTGTACTCCGTACGGATGTAGTTCAAAGGAACGTTTCCTCGCAAGACAAACCGCCGGCGTGGAAGCTCCCTCGCATCGAATTGGGCAGGCATCCAGGGATCGGGGACAGCTGAACCACATCCTGACAGGGCGGCCGCCTCGCCCTGCTGGTAGCGAAGCGGATGCCGCACTTCGTCCGTCACCAATCACGATTTCCCTGGATTTGTTGGGAGGGATCGTTGGCCTGCCTGTCGACCTCCTCCCGTCTCTTTTTCTGCGCGCAGCACTTCAACGGTAGCATACTATGCAGAAAGACAGACTACCCTGTACACAGGCTCGACGGGCTCGCTCCCTCCCCTCTCAGCAGCATCGCTGATGATGTGAATCGACGGCCCACAAAACCGCCAAACAATGGACAACGTGCCCCTGTGAGTGGGGCGATTTCCCACGCTCCCTGACAGGACCAGGGTGGAGATTTGGCCGAAATTTGGCATTGGCATGCTCGAGGCATGGCATCGCCAACACGTGCCGAGCGCCCATCGCCTCTCGGCAGGAATGGCGGGAATGTGAAGGGCGTGCTGTGTGGGGTCGCGCGATCTGAGTTGTCGCTCGGCGCTAGCGCCGAGGAGTGCATCCCCGGATCGCCTGGGCCCTGGCCCTGTCGGACCCTGTCGAGCCCTGTCAGGAGGGCCCGGCCGGTCAGGTACAAACTGGAGTACCTTGCGCCGCTGCTGAGGCCCAAAACGAGAACCGAGTGGCAAACATCGAGTCGCAGACAGGCATTTTGCGTTTTGCTTCAGAGCCCGCGACATGGACCTTCCCGATCCCACCTCGGTGATGGGCAGCCGGAAAGCCGGGAAGCCGCAGAGCCCTGCCTTGCGGGAGGTGTGTGCGAAACCCGCCGTCCTCTGGCGTTGGGGGGGCGTCGCCGCGCCGCCGCGACGCTCGGTGACCAGGCGAATCGCCGTGCGCCGTGCGCCGCTATGATTTGGGTCGAGCGAGGCAGGCCAGGCCAGGCCAGGCCATCCCGTAAATCGGGAGCATGCACGATGGAAACCTGCGGACGACGATAACGTTAAGGTTGGGCAACGGGGCCGCCTGGCCGGGAGTTGGCCTGCGGGACGACGGGAGGACCCTCGAGGCAACTTCTCGGGGGCCGGCCCTTCCAATTCTTTGGATGGGATTGCTTTTTTCTGTTTTTTTCCCGACTCCGTACACCGATATCCTATCTCGCCATTGACAAGCGCAGTGGGGTTGGGGGTCAGACGAGGGCCGAGTCCCAGCCCTCCCTGCAACGATCCGCCCGACATTGGCATTGAGCTGGCCTTGGCCTTCCAAGTGGCCTTTCAGTGAGTCGCGGAAGGTCAACTTGGAGCCGACCTCGTCATCTCGAGATGGTTACGCCGCTGGAATTGCGCCGAGCGGGAGGGGGGTGCCGGCGCAATGTGAGCCGCCTCGGGGACCATTCGTGGGTATTTCTGGGTTGACCGCAATCAGGGTCGTCTCTTTATTCTGGGTTCCGGAAAAGGTCCCGTCCGTGCAGATTATTACAGGCCACCGACGCAACCACACTGACTCCCGCGCTGCAGGCAGCAGCAGCCTTTTTCCTGCGTTTTCTTGTCCAAAGCCTCGCGTCGGATGGAGACTGCTTATTCCGGCAGGCGACGGGCCCATTCTCGGCTTCACGTTCAGGTTCTGGCAACTGGCGCTGTCGACTCGGCTTCTTCGCCTGGAAGCCATTGTTCCAAGAAAATGCGCCGTCCGTCCTCGTCCATGATCGATCGGTACTGTGTAATACCCCGCATCTATCTCCCTCAGGGGGTCAAGGCTCACGCTGGCTTGCTGGGCAATTCCCTCGTGGCCGGACTAGCCAGCGCCGTGCGGTAGGTCGTTGTTCCAAACCCACACGCCACGCTCTGCGGACTGGCGACCGCGGTTCCGATAGGCCGCAGAAAATAGCTCCTTGCTGGTGCGGCAGTCGGACTCAGACTCGCAAAACTGCCGACTTCTCCAGACGATCTCTGCGCTCGCCAGTGTGTCGGCCCCGAACCAGCAATCCGCTGTTGGATTACACGTGTGCTCGGTACGGGACACTGTGGTAGCAAGCACATGCCGGCGTCCTATGTCCGCACCTTGGCTGAAATATTACAGGATCGGTGTGTCCCATGGGCCGTCGATGCCATCGCCGTGGATCAACACAGTGCCATGCTTAAATGCCCGCACAGTCGGGTCTTGTCCCCTGCCCCGACCAAAGCTTAAACCTGCCTCTCCTCAGTCTCCTGCTCAGTCGGTCTGGCCTGAGCCTTGGAAGGTCGCACACATGCAGTTTGAGAAAGTCAGGCCGCCGGCAGTGTTACCCAGCCCTCGGGATCGCGCAGGTCCAGTGGTCGCCTTTGCACGAGGCAATCTCCCACACCCCCAAGACACATGCAGAGACACAGAGGGCTGCACGGATAGTCCACTGGCGCACGAGTCGACTCATGACGGCTCCCTCGTCTTGCGTGCCAACGTTACTCTGGACGGAGAATGCCGCTGTTGCTGCTCCTTTCCACAGCAGTCAGTAGTCGGATCCAGCAGGATGGAACGAGGCATGGCAAACCCAGCGGCCTCGCCCATCTTGATCCACCGACGCCACCCACCTCGTTCTCTGTCGCCCGCAACCCCCACGACAGCACCACGCAGCACAGCACGCCCGCCGTCCACATGGACAAGAGACCTGCAGCAGGCCGCGAGAGGCGCCGTGTAGCTGGTTACCTCCCACGGCGCACACAGCGCACAGTACAATGCATGTGCTTAGTCGGGCCCGGGGGTCCCAGAAAGGTCGAGGTCGTCGCAGCGACCGCGACTGTGCAGCCTGCCAGTGCTTGTGCCCAGGCTCGCTGGGGTCGAGGCTGTGGCTGTGGTCGTCCCAATTGACGAACACGCCGGCGGGAAGACGGTCGCACAGCAGGAGCACACCGTGACGATGGCAGGCTCATCCTGGGCCCTCCTGGCCCTCTTGGCCCTCCTGGCCATCCTGACCCGTGGGCCTCCGGGTGTGGATCAGCGGCCCCGGGGTCGCGCCTTTTCTCTCCTGCCCGTTTCGGCGGGCGGCTAGGGCTCAATGCGGTCGGTCGTCGGCGGTGCGGTGGGACCGGCACAGGACAGAGGACAGAACAGGCCTGTCTGGTCGGGAGAGGGAGAGCGACAGGAAAAGGAAGAGTACCTCGCCGGGCCGTGTGTGTTGCGCAGCGAGCACTCGGTGGACTCGCACACCCCTGGCTGGAACGCAGCGTCCGTGCTGTGCTGGTGCTACGTACCGGGAACCCAGAGCGCATGCGGCAGACAACCATGTGGCTTGGGTGCAGAGGAACGGGGTCCGTCCTTGGGCGTGCGCGCAAGCGTGGCCATCAATTCCACATTCCACCCCTGCCGGCCCCCCTGCTGCCCAATCGCCGCCGCCCCTGTCTCCCTCGGTCTCCACCCGGGCCTGCACACCCGCCCCAGCTTTCCACTTTGCGCCAGATGCTGGCTGCTTTGAAAAACGTGCTGGCCCGTCCTGACGCTCCGTGGTCTTGCCGCTCGTCCATCTGCCCCCCCGCCAGTCCCGCCCGTCAGTCCCAGCACAGCGCCCAGCGCCCAGCAGCGCTGCGGTCCATATTGCATCTGCCCACAACCACTCTCGGTGCTCACCCACCTGCTGAGTGCTCACCACCGGCTCACTCACACCCACCGTCTTACCCACCTGCTCACCGTCGATGCGAGCCTGCGCAATTGTAAATTCCCCAAGTCGCCAGCCGACCCCTCCGTCCGTCCGTCGACCGTCGCGCCCTTCAATGCCCGTCCACCCTTGACCTTGGTGCCCGCACTACCGATCGCGCGTGCGCCGTCCCGAGTCCACTCGACGGGATTGCGACCCATCAGACAGATTGGTTTTCCGCGGGGCTTACCGGTCAGAGACTCGCCCTCTGACAGTCCCGAACCACCACACACGGCTCCCCTTCTCTCTGCTCCGACACCCTGCCTCCGGACTGCAAACCGAGGCCTTGTCCGGCGCGGCTTGTGAAGGAAGCCTCTCGAGTCAGCACCACCGAACCCGAGTCCCGACGACAGCTTTCGTTGGGCAGTTCCCACTCGAACCGACCCACCCACTTGATGCAGCCATGGACCACAAGCGGCCAGCGTCTCAAAAGTTCCCAGCCGGCCTGGCGGGCGTCCTGAATTCGCCAGAGGACAACCGCGACTCGGCCTACTACTCTAGCACAGACGCATCTAGCAAGCGTTCGACCTCCCGCCCCCGTGAATCGCGAACCGCACCTCAATTGGCTAACTCGGAGCTGGCAGACACCTCGGCCGCGTCTGGAATGGGCGTGTTAAGCCCTCCGCACTCGGGCTTCCAGCCCTCCCCCGTCGACAAGACCCCGTCGCCGACGACCACGACAAACCATTTTCTCCCGCAGCCGCTCGTGTCACCCACGACCAGCAACGGCAACATGAGCGTGGCGTCGATGGTCTCGCCGACCACCCCTGGCAGTGCCGACCCGCGGCGCTTCGACCGTCCGCAATCGCTCGAGTCGATGCCGAGCAGCGTCGGGTTTGTGAATGGGGAGCTGCCCGAGTCATTGTCTCGGCGGGAGAGCGTGGACAGCAGGATCAACCAGGGTTTCCACGACATGAGGCTGAACAACTCGCCCTATGCCACACACAACCACTCCACCACCTCGATGCACGCCACGCTGCAGCAGCAGCACAGGAACCCGCGACCCGGCCTCGACAGCCTGGCCGTGCACCGCATCTCGAATGGATACCAGCCGAGTGCGGACCGCACACCCGACGGACACCCAAAGACGATGAGAATCGCACCCGCCATTACAGGACCCGCCACGAGCCAGATCGCCCGCGCAGCCGAGCCGACTAAGGGTCAGGCATGGGCCTTCCCGGAAGAAGAGATCCAGAGAGTCCCGTCCGGCTCGAGCCAGCCGCTGATCGACTCAAGGAGGAGCAGCATTGCCGAGTCGTTCACGAGCAGTCAATACACGGCCGAGTCGAGGCTTCCGCCGGGGCAGCGACGATTGGAGGAGAACCTCGCGAGCCCCTTTCAGAGGCTGTCAAATGCGTCGGGTGAATATTCGACAGTCCACCACCACACATTGCAGCACAAGCAACTTGACGATCTCCGAAACGAGGAGGTTGGCGCTCACGCCGGCGCCCAGCCCTACAGCCGGACCCCTGAGCTCCGCGTAAGCCACAAGCTGGCCGAGCGGAAGCGGCGCACCGAGATGAAGGAGCTCTTTGACCAGCTGAGGGACCTGATGCCCCAGGAGAGGGGGTCCAAGGCTTCCAAGTGGGAGATCCTGACCAAGGGTGAGTCAACACTGCTCTTTCGTTTGTCCTGCCGCCCGCTCTCACAGATGAACTGACATCCACCAGCCATCTCTGAGCACCAGCGCCAAACCGATATCATCCGCCAACTCCAGAGCATCAACGGGACGCAGCAGAACGAGATTGAAATGCTACGGCGTGAGATGAGCCAGATGCGCGGGGCCCAGCAACCTCATCCAACAGCAGACCCGTACGCGCAGGACCAGTACGGCCGGCAACGCCAGCCCGAGCTCCCGCCCCTCCGGTCGCTGCAGTCGCCCACAGGACCGCCCGCACCCGAGTCCATGACCGGCGTGCAATACGATGCCCCCAGGGTGAATGGTTACCGGCCCGGCGAGCCCGGCAGGTTCTAGGAGACCGGCGGGGAGACCGACGGTGACGGGGCCATGGCGGTTACATGTGCTGGAAACCATCAATGGACGGAGCACACAGAGCTGCAGACACAGCAGCTCGGGATCTTGCCCCCTTTGAGGCTCTGGAACAATCGCGACCAGACCGGAACAACCACTGGACCATTCATGTTAGCCCACCCTCAACTTTCGAGCACATTGTGAACCGGGCAACCAACCGGTTTTTACCTCTCACCAACACCAAGCGCTTCAAGCGAAAAGCGTTATATATACCCCTGACGCGCGACTTAAACGGCCAGCCGCCTTCTTTCTACAACTTTCACAACCGAATCCCTTTGTCGACTCAGCGGGTTTCCAGGACTGTACTACTTTTCCAGACCCTCTCACAACCACCATCTACCCATCTCCTTTGTGTTATTTTCCTGTTGTCTTGCTTCCACCTCCGTGTTGGTGACAAGTCTATGTCTCCTTGTCACTTTCTTCTTTTTCTTTGGGACTGGCTACCTTTACCCCTTACCCATCGGTGTGTGCGTCTATCTATCTATACCACAAGAGAACCCAAAAGCGATTTTCGGATTTTGTTTTTCCAAGTCGTCTTCTGTAGTCGAGAGGTTTCGGCTTCTTGGGATTGAGGGCCCATTCTTTTCTTGAGGGGAGGTAGAAGGATCTTGGGTGGACGGGAAGGGTGGGAGAAGGGGGAGGTCATTTGCTTGGGAAGTAGGCAGTCTGTTCTTTTTTTTTCACTTTCTGCCTGCTGTGTTGCGCTTGCTGGTGGGACACCAAGGGAGTTTACTGAGAGATGGGATAAAAAGGATGGCGGGTAGGGACTTTGGTTTGGTTTGGTTTGGCAGGCTGGGGGATACCAACATCCATATCATATCATACTGTGCTGTGGTATCTTATATCGGATTCACTTGGCTCTGGATTTTCGTTTCATTCTTTGCTTTTCTATCCGGTCATCTTCTTTCCTATCTTCACCTATATCTGTCTATCGACCAAGACCATTTTTGTCTAAACTTAGAGCGAGGCAGCCGGGCCCTGCGAGGGACAGGAAGGACGGGAATTCGGGCTCGGGATGGGCATAGGGGGGTGGGGCTTGGATCTGGTCTCCGGGCCGACGGCGACGGCGAGGGCCTGGATGAGTTTCGTGGCCATGTGGGTTGGTCTCGAGCCGGTGTGTGTGTAGGGATATGACCTTCTTGCCTCGTGTCGGACTAACGAGTCTGGCGGGGCATACGGGGCATTGTATGAGGAAGGTTTTGGTTCTGATCCCGCCTTGTCGCTCTCTTCTGCCTTGCAGTTTGCGTGACGCCATGTCATCCATGTCTCAATTCTCGATCCCTCGATGCCCATTGCGCCCTGCTTGAGGCCCATCACAGTCCTAGAAACAGAGGGCGGGGGGGAGTCAACAGCAACAACGGCCCAATAGCCACGTGGTGCGAGCATCAACCAACCCATCTCTCGTCAGCATCCAGACAGGTTTCCACATCATTCGACAACGATCTGGAACTTGGAAGCGGTCCTTGATAGTTTTGGTTGTCGTCTCCCCCGTGTCAGCAGGAGGGGCAATATACCCGCTCGTGTTCACCACCCCACGCCGTATCTGCATTCCGAGTCCTCAGGACCTTTTGTTTATCACGATTGTTGCGCAAAACACACGTGGCCAAGTCTGACGGTGGAGAGCGGTATCATGGAGACGGTGATTGTCTGGTTGACGATTGCTGTTTTCAGAAAACTCAGTAGAGCGAAGCGTGGTTTCAATAGGCTCGCCATCCCGTCTCCGATTCGATCGATCTTCATGGCTACCTACCTATCGGCGAGAACAAGCCCATTGCTGACGGAGTTTTCTTCACACTCCTGGTGACCGAGGGGAGTCGTTCCAGTTTAGGTAGGGAGTTCCGGCTGCTACTTCCGCATTCGTGGATCGCGGCTGGATCGAACCTGGATCGAGGCTAGACCTGAACCGTCAACCGCGATACCTGCCCTTCCTTGGCTTTCGAGCCGCGTGGCTCGACGCATCGCTACTCCCTAATCGAACCGAATTCAACAGTTTCAGCTCTCGGGTTGGCAGGTGTCTTTGGTCCATCGATCGTCTAATTTGTCCGTCCGGCCTGGAAGAGGGGTCTGATCATCGTAACTGCTCAAGTGTTCGACCCAATGCCTGGGACCTGATGGCGGGCTATCTCCACCGCCCAGAGGCTCCCGGAGCAGCCAAGGCCAGTCCCATTCTTGAAGATGCAGCCCGGAACCGCTTCACCCGTGGTCGGCGCTTGAAACCGTGGTTGTGTTGCTGATGAGGGGAGCGCACCCTGGCAACCCGACTGGGGCAATCAACGTGTTTGTTTCCATTCCGTGCCCGGTTTGAGATGCCTTGTTCTCTGGTACTGTGCCTGGTACCTGGCCGTCGACATGTGGTCTTGACCCTCTCTCGGCCCCTCGGGCATCTCTAGCATCTGCAGACTGCAGACCTGCACGCGGGTCGACGCACTGCCCCTCTCGCTGCACGTCGTCCAGACCGGGCTTCCCGGAGTGCAGTAAGTTGCCGCGCTTCCGAGCTGAAAATCAAACTGCTTCTCTCTATAATATGTCACTCGCATCTCAACCTCCTGATTGCTCTCCTGGCCGTCTCTTTTCCTCGGTGTTTCCCTCGTCGGCAGGTGGGCTTCTCTCTGGACTGGCTCTTCACGAAAACAAGGTTCCGACACGTCGACGATCGTCAAGTGATTTCGTGGAACCCAGTTCCGAACACAGCAGACCACACGTTGGTTTTACTGGCTGTCACTCCTCCCTGTCCGTCCATAGCAAGCCCTTTGCAGCTTGTCGACGGCTCCAGCACGCGTGGGGAGAGCATTGATAAGACGAGGCGGGCTCACCTTCCCACTTCCCCCCTTTTCCTTTGAATTTGCAACCCCCAACCGACCACTCCAGCATTCGCCAACTATCCTACCAAGTCGTTTGACATATTTCAGTTGCCTACAAAACCGTGGCGGCGCGCGAGATGTTTACCCCCCGCTTCGAGTGGCCCGCCTCCTTGCGGGCGTTTGCCAAACTCCCGTTTGTCGGGCCGCAACTCCTCAAGAAGAAGGGGAGCTCCAGTCATGATGGTTGCAAGGCCGCGTCTCCCACTTGCGCCACGCCGACGGACGATTCGGACATTGCTACTTTCTGCCCACCAGCTTCCATCGACCAGTCGCTCATTCACCCCGCGCTCAGGAACTTGGATGCGCCAATATCACACGGCAAGGAAGACACCTGGTCAGTCGCCGACTCGGCCATCGACGTGAGCTCCTGCCGGTCCTCCCTCGAGAGTTTTGCTCGGCTCCTGCGCCCCGACGTGAAGTCCTCCGAAGAATCGTCCAAGAAGGCGGGCACATACTCTGCCCGGGAGTCGAACAGCAATTGTTGCTCCTGCAAACAAGAGAAGGTCAAGCAAGCCTCTGAGAAGCCACAGCGCACCGAGGGAACCATCTCCCTCCGGGCCTTCGAGCGCAAGATGAACATTGCCCGTGTCGTGGCTCGCAACAAGTACACCAACACGGAGCTGCGCGAGCGCGAGTTTCGTTGGGACGACGAGTTCTACGTTAGTTCGACGGGCCATCTCGGCGTCATCCAGGAGGACCTGAACGCCAGCCACCGACAGGCCATCAAGACGAGCCCGACGGGCTACCGGCTGCGCGCCTGCTCGTGGCACAAGATCAAGACGCAGTTTGGCAAGCGTGGGCTGAAGAACATGCTGGGCGGCTTGGTGCCCTCGATCAAGTTGACGGATCCCGAGGGAACGGAGTGGTTTTTGGAGGACTTGAAGTACTATCCCGAGAAGGAGGAAGGGCCCAAAGGGGATGGTTATGTCTACGAGTACAACTCGGACGAGGAGGTTTATTAGTGATCTCGGCTGTCTCTTTTTTCTCTTTTTCTGCGCTGCCTTTCTCTTCTCACGATCGCTTATCGGGGCCTCGGGCCTCACGAACACGCAACGGCATGATTATACCACGATTATGCCCGGCCGGGGACGTGGATACTCTGGCTGGGTTTCTTTCTCTCTTTCCCATGAATCCTAGGTTTCCAGCAGGGTACATGAAACATTAGGGTGGTGGACCATAATTCCTGGCAGGTCGAGCAGGACCTCAGCTGTGGCGCTGACAGCGGCCTGGATTGCTTTCTCTTTGGCTTTCGAATATTCTGGCCATTAATTTAGGTCTGGTCAGAAATAAAAGCGTGCTGCGGGACATTGATCTCGCGGCAGACTCATCTCTCCTCTCTTGGCGGGTATTGCTTTCAGATGTCATGGTTATCGCAAACAATCAACAAGAAACGGTTCAAGATTTGACAGTTATTCAATCCTGATTAATTATCCCGGTATACTACCAAGCGCCCACCAACAAGATAGCTATCTTACATATCGCGGTAAACAGCTGAACAAAGAGAAAGGGGTATCTAACTCGACGCTCTCTCCTAGACAAAACGAAATAACAGACAGACTCAGTGCTTGGGGTTGATCCAAACTAGGATCTCGTGATACCCCTTGGCGATGGAGGACCAGATGCCTGCGATGATCTCCCCAAGCTGTATCGGGACGTACCTGGCAACGTACCACAGCCCCTGGAGCAGGAGCAGCAGCAGCTTGCCGGCGCACCCAAACAGCGCGATGATAGTGCCAGCGACCACGATGCCAAACGTCGAAATAACCTTCCAGATGGCGCGCGGCAGCCCGCGAACCACGGCGTCCACCACGTCGCAGAACCCGTTCCACACGTCCCTGAGCTTGATGCTGCGGAAGAAGTCCAGCACCGCGGCCACGGCCGTGTGCAGCGCCGCCACCACCCGCAGGAACACGTTCCCGACCGCCTTGCCCATCGACTTCAGGCTGTCCCAGATCCACAGACACAGAGTCTTCATGACCCCGGGAATCGCCTTCACCACCTTCCACAGCCACTTCACAAACTTCTCCACCACCTTGGGTACCGCCTTGGCAACCTTCCACGCCGCCCCAGGCACCTCCTTCGCAACCTTCCACACCCCAACAGGCACCTTCTTCGCCCCCTTCCAGACCGCCTTGCCCGCGCGCGCCACCCGCCCAGGAAACTCCTTGGCCTGCCGCCCACACCACCCGCCAAACCGCCGCCGGTTCTCCCAGCTATACTTGCACGCCTTCCACACGGGCTTGACCACGACGTGCTTGGGCACGCTCCACACAAAGAACCTGGGCACCTCCCACCCGAAAAACTTGCAGAACCACACCACCTTGCCAAACGCCCGGCACACCCGCCCCCACGCGACGGCATGCTGCACCTTCCACCTCCGCCACGCGCCGCCGCGCCGCGCAGGCAAGTACGCGACCACGTCGCGGTGCCCGCCGTCGGCGGCCAGCCGCAGCGCGAGCTGGCCGTCGGGCGCGATGACGGCGTCGTCGGCGCCAAAGTCCTCGACCAGCAGCTTGACCAGGGCGAGGTTGCCGCGGGCGGCGGCAGCCATGAGCGGGGTGCGCTCGTGGCCAGCCGGGGTGGTGCCGTAGGCGTTGAGGCGGGCGCCGAGGGAGAGCAGGTGGCAGACCATGGCGCCCGAGCCGGCGTCGATGGCGGCGAGGAGCGGGGTGGTGCCCGTGGCGGAGGGGGTGTCCGGGGAGACGAGGCCTTCGGAGGTGAGGGTGGTGACGAGGGAGGTGTTTTTGGTGGTGATGGCGTGGAAGAATGTGGTGATGATTTGGGTTTGGAGGTTGTAGAGCGCGGCGCGCTCTTCGTCGGTGAGGGTGGGGTTGGAGGCGAGGGGGTTGGTGGAGGGGACGGAGTGGCGGAGGTGGGAGCACCAGGTTGGGTAGAGGGGTGCTGGGTAGGTTGTCAGGGGGAGGGCGAGCAGGGTGGAGAGGTGCGGGTGGGTGGAGAGGAGGGTGAGGATGGGCGACTCGTCGGTTTCGGTGTAGGTCGGGACGAAGTCGTCGTCGGGGTTGTGGGAGTGGGGTGTGAAGGTCGGGAAGGTGTTGGCGAGCAAGATGTCCCAGGGGATGGTCGCGGGCGGCTCATCCTGTTCTGCTGCGGGGAGTGTGGTGGTGTCTGCGGGGAGTGTGGTGGTGCCTGCGGGAACCTCGGCGGACACATCGACGGGGGATGTTGTGACCGAGTCGGTCTCGCTGGCTGTGCTGCTAGGTTCGGCGACGTCGTCGTAGGCCGGGAGTGCCTCTGCCTCCACGGGCTCTGGAGCTGGTTTTCCCATGATGCTGCTGTTGATGTTGTTGATGTTGTTGATGAGTTTGGGGTTGTTGAATTCAACGACGTATTGCAGTGATGGATGGTCGATGGCTTGGGTCTTGATTGTGACTTGTTGTCAACAGGTTATCGCCGGGATGGGTCGAGATGTCAGAAATGATGATTTGGCCTGTGAAGGAGCCTCCGGGCCTCTTTTAAGTCGTCTCATTGTTTGCTGAGACGTCGAGGTGAGGTTCAGGGTCTCTCGCGCGCCTTTCCCAACTGGGACGGGCAAGGAGGCCGCACTCCTTGGCGCCAACCTGTCAACCGAAACGCCCCTGCACAACGACGGCCCGGGACTGGCCCGGGGCTGGCTTGGCTGGCGGTTTTGGGCATGCATGGCAGTGCATGCGCCTCGTGGAGAGCCGTCCTCGCGTGGCTCAGCCCCACGCCCGGCCCAGCTCTGGCTGCTCTGCCACCACCATCCGCATCGTCAATTTCACTTCTCCGCGCTTGCAGAATGCCTACCGAGCTTGCTGTCCCGTGGCAGCGGCACCGACGCGGTTGGCATGTGAAGGGCTTTTTCAACCGTTTTTTATTTTTTTGTCGGTCCCGCGCAACGAAGCCAACCAGGTTGACACTTGAATTGTTGAACTTCTCAGTCGCAAATTCTGGTAACACCATTTATCAATTAATTGATTAAATTCAGTTCGCTCTTCGAGTCTCGTTTGTCGAATTTAACCCGCCCTCGAATAGGGACCATCCCGCGGTCTCTCATCCATGTGCGTCGTGTTCTTCGTCCTTCCCGAACCCGACACGCCTGTCCACCGAGTTTACACACTTGGCAATTGATTTGTTGCTTTGCCAAATTCACCGCTGGATGATGATGATCACAGAGACCAAAGTTCGCTCAAGCAGTCCAGAGTTGAAGTCGTTCCAATTTTCCGTCCCTTTGTTCAATCATAATACATTCTCATAATGAACATTTCGACATGACCACCCCTCTTCATTTTTTCATCCCCTTCTTCTCCTGGCCCATCTTCTCGCCCATCATGCCCTTCTTGCCCATCGAGTTGCCGCCACCGCTGCTCTCGAGGCCGCCCTTCTTCATCCTGTGGATGGGCTCCGCCTTGTCCGTGGTCGAGTACATGGAATTGGGGTCATGGAGCTGCAGTAGTTAGCATCTCTAGTCACAGAGATGGCCCGGCTCCATCAATGAGCTCGAGACCGTGTGAGGTAAGGGTGCGTACATGGGCGTCCTCCTCCGCCTTGTCGATCAGGTCGTGCGCCTCGATGGCCACCTCGTCGGTGTAGCCCGACTCGTGCTTGGGCACCTGGTGGTGAGGGTGGTGCGGGTGCTGAGCCTTCGGGTTCTTCTTCTTGGCCTGCTCCATGTTGGATGATTGTTGTTGTTGATGGGTGGGAGTATTCAGTTGATTGATAGTCAAGACAAGTTGGTATGTCGGTAACGTTGGACGAGTCCAATAATGACTTGATAGGCAAGAGAGAAGAGCTAATCCCACGACAAAGCTGCCGTTCCCCCCTTATTTAATGTTTGGTGGCGACCCCCTCTCCCCCTTTGAATGCTGTTGCGTCACTGTCGTCATGCTGATCGATTTCGGCTGAAGCTTGCTCGGGTTGCTAGGATGCCACTGGCGGAACCAAATTGCTGGAGTCGAGTGATAATACGGTACCGCCAAACCCCGCACCATGGAGGGACAAAGGGCGTCATCTTACCGGTCGTTCCCCCACGGGTGTCTGCCTTTGACCGGGGGGTGTGAACTGGGACGAGGGGTATTATCTTGCTGATCAGGCCGTGGAAGAATATGTATTTGTTTGGTTGACTGACGTGGCCAAACAGCTGGTCGCAACAGCAACAGGTCTGGCTTGCTGGGACGAGCAAAGAGGGGTTCTGTTTTCCCCTCATCAACGGATAGCTCAAAGCACCCCACGGGAACTTACTCGAGCAGCTTTATGCCGCAACCGCCTTGGTATTCCATCATCGTGGAGTAACTCCACTAGCACCCTCATCCGCACGGCAGGGTTGTCCGAGGCAGATTAAGGCTTCATTGGCCCCCTCTCCTCATTTGCGTGGAGCCTTGAAGCTCAGAGTCTCGAGTTTTGCGAGCTTGAGGCCGTCGGATAAAACTCGTATCGATGTCGACACAGCCGGTTAGCCTAGATTCGTGGATACGGCCCCGGACTAGGGCCGATTTGAAAGGCAGCATCCATGATTTGATCAGTCATCACCGAACGGGCGAGGAAGGTCGAAAAACATCAACTCATCGATAAGAATCCATTGCATGCTAAAATCAGTGCCAACTACTCAATGTCGCGAGGCTCGGACCCGACCGTAACCGTGTCCGTGTGTGGGTATCTGAGAGGGTGGTGGAGATATAAAAAACAAAGAAACATGCGTTTTGCAGCCCGATCCTTGCTGGTCCTCCGAGGACTCCAATCCTATATTAGCACAGATGTGAAAGCCAAGAAATAGAAAAATGCTGCGCAGACAAGCGCGTGGTGTTCGGTTGCCCGTCTGTCCCCAAAAAGACCGTCTGCGTGTGGAGTTATGCGTGCGAAACTGAAAGCACACCTAAAAGTGCAACGCCGGCCAGAGCATCGAATAGTCTTCGGTGGCCCCCCGGAGGTCGGACTCGACGGTGCCTGGCCGCTTCGATTCTACCTCCTCTTCAATGCAATCAAACTCCCTCTTTGCCGGCACTGCACCGCCCGTGTCTTCGATGCCGTGCTTGTCCTTCTTGTGTTTCTTGAGGTTGTCCAGTCGACTAAACGTCTTGAGACAGCCTGGCATGTCGCATGCTAGCCGGACACCCTTGTGGGTGTTTTTGTGCTTGCGGAGATACCCTTTCAGGTTTTCTCTGACGCCCCGCGGTTTCCACTGGCATTCGTCGCAGACGAGGTCTTCGACCGACGACTCGGAAGGGTCTCTACCGTGACCCACAGCCGAGTGATGGTGCTCGTGGGGCGACAAGGCCCCAAGCACACTCCCTTCTGGGGCCGGGGTTCCAAAGAGTGTCGTGATGCTGCTCTGCATGGACTCTTGGCTCAGTGCTCGAGACATGGTATGGGTCGAGGTTTGTTGGAGCCGATAGAAGGGCGGCGCGGCTGCACCGGGTGACGTTGGGCTCGATATGCCGCTGCTGCTGACGCCTCTGGCGGCAGCTTCACCTAGCATGCCCGCTTGAAGCGGGAAGCAAGAGTCCGGTCCAGATGACGGCGGAGTTGGTCGAGGTGTTTCTACCTCGACCTTTGGACCCCACCACCCCGAATCACCGCCGCCCGAAGCGGTCGAATGGAGCTCTGTTGGTGACAAGGGGCTTTGGGGTAGTCGAAGCGGCTCGTCCAGACACATGGCCGAAGTCGATGGCGCATGGCTGGGAAGCGATGTAAGCGCCCCGCTAAAGGGTAGTTGCGTAGGAAAGATGTATTGTTGTGAAGCCGAGATGTGGTTGGTTGAGTCTTGGGCTGAGGAGCTGGGCGGAGCTTGTTGGTACGAGCCCAAACCAGTGTTGGTAAACAGAGTGGTCTGCGATGTGTTTTGCGAAAGCCGCTCGGACGGGCTCTCGTCCAGGGTCGAAGACATGGCGATCGACGAAACTGTAGATGGCAAGTCAGAGCAACCTGCACTGAACCCCGGCCAGAACATGCTGCCATCCACTTCCGGGAGGCCCGAAGGCAGCACGGATTTTTGGAGGGCTGGGAAGCCCGGACCGGGCCCATGAGCGGAATGCCCCGGAAAGACGACATGGTGCGGGAAGGCCCTGTTCGTGAAAGGGGTGCTGGGAGCCTCAGAAGTCGCGGTGCTGGGCCTCGTATCCGCCGTCGCGGAAGTGGTTCTGAAGTGCGGGTCGAAGACGGAGTTCTGTTTGCGTGACGGGTCTTTCTTCCACAAGGCAAAGTCCTTCATCTTGGAGCCGAGGCTGCGCTTCCGCTGGATAGGGCCGTTGTGCATCGAGTGCGGAAATTTCCAGCCCATCCATTGCGACCAGTCCTTCTCGTTCGTCGGGAAGCTGTGCGAGGTGTTGCACCGGTCGCAGTCGAACTCGCCGCCGGGGAGCTCCGGACAAGACAGGAGGTGCTGGACAACCTGCAGCGGCGCCCCAAAGGTCCTGTGACACTTGGTCATGGGGCAGCCATAGATCTGCTGGGAGTGCTCTGTGACGGCGAGCTGCTCGAGGAGCTCACGGACAAACAAGAGAACCATGCGCGCCGTGGTGCCATCCTTGGTGACCTTTTCCTCGTACCTGGAAACAGTGTAAGTCAGCCACGCACCGGGGCCTGGTGTGATTGACGGTCTTGGACTTACGGGCACGGCGCCGCATGGAAGTGGCCCGTCACGGCGGCTTGGTGGTGGTGAACAGCGTGCGAGCCATGGTTGTGTCCGGTGTGGATGGCCGCCGTGAATGGACCCGCATCGTGCATCGCTCGATGTTGAGGAAAAGTCGACATGGAGACAGGCGCAGCGTGGCAGGGTGGCTCGCGGGGTGCATCCACTGCATCGTGGAACCGGACCAGGCTAGCGGGGGAGGCCCAGACAGGAAATGCAGAGAGATGTCTCGGGTCTTTTTAGGGGTTGGGGGAGGAAGCACGGGGGCCCGAGTTGCACAGGGCAGCCCGCCACACCACGGGGTGCCTCTCTCTCGAGATGGAGAGAGCAGGGGTCAGTGATCAAAGGGGGGGCTCCCTTTTCCTTCTCCACACGGTTTCTCCACGGCTCCCGCCGCCGCGGCACGCACGTATGATGGGACGAGGGCGGCAGTTGTGTAGCACCGAGGCGTGTATGGACAGCGGGGGAAACCAGGTGAGCGTGTGGGGAGGGGAGCAGGTCGGGGTTTGGCTGGTGGCACCGTCAACCGCGTAGGTCAGACAGACGTGGTCGGTGGTCGGGGACAGCGAGGGGAGGGGGGTGGGTGGGTGGTTGGCGTGTTAAGCAGACCGACGGAATTGACGTCAATTCATCTAGATTGCCGTCTAATCAATCCATTGGATTCGGGCCGGCCTTGGCGTGTCGAAACCGGGAGGTACGTAGTTGTCCGGGAGGGATCAGGTGCGAGGTGCTATCGTTGCTTCGAAGCGAGACTGTGGCTAAGGTGCGGTGCCTTAGGTGCCTTGGGTGCCGTGTAAGGGGCGAGAGGGGTGCTGACTGCTGAGGGGGCACTGCCAGGCAAACAGCCTCCGGTGTTGGGAGAACCAAAGAAGTGAGCGGGAGAGGAGGGTGGGGGAGAGAGGGCGTCCTCGAGTGCTCTCGGAGAGCGGGATTGGGGAAAAATTAGAATATTCTGGGGGACAGCACTGGCACCTGCTTGACTTGGCAGTAGTGCTGGCAGACCATCCCGTGTCTTAGTCTTCTTGGGTCGCTTGCGGTCCGCGGTCTGCGGCCTGCAGTCTGCCAGGTCCAAGACTCCAGGTTGGGGAGCCGTTGGGGTGCTGGGTCTCCTGGCTACTGGCAGGCGGTTGGCAGGGTGGCGGCTGGGCCTGGCGCGGTTCGTCGGCGCCGTCAGACAGGTTATCAGGCTGCTTCAGGTTTAGACAGGTTTAGACGACCAAGAGATGAATGGGACGGCCTCGCAATAAAGGGCCGCCTGCTCCAAGAGACGCTCTGTGCGCGGGGCGGGAAGGCTTGGGAACGTTGCGCTGTTGTGCAGCGAAACGCAGGCAAACGCCGCGCAGATGTGGGGTCGTGATTTGACGGATTCGACTGCCGCGTTCTGGATGTGGATGGCACTGGATGACGCGAATGGGACGAGGTGAGGTGCCAGTGTGAGAGGGGGAGGGGAGGGGGGGGTTCGAGGGGGTCGGTCCCGGCCAGAAATCACAAATTACAAATAACCGGGAAGGCCGCCTGCCGTCTGCTGGCCAGAGGCGCGCACTCCGGCAAGCAGTGACTGCAGTGACCGCACACGGCTGGCCTGGCCAGGTGAGCACTTTCCAATAAAAGCAGAAAGCAGCGGCCACTCTCCAATTTCTGCATTTCTGCCTGGCCCCTCGTAATGCACTGTATTCTGTACCTTCCTGTTGATAGATTCCAGTCCTTCCCCGGCCCTCGCCCCATCATTCCCCAGCCCCAGATCCAGACCCAGCCAGACCCGGGGCCAGGTCCGTCTCCCGTCTGTCGCGAGCTGAATGTCCGACGTTCATCACGCACGACAATCGCCAGTCACGCCGACCCTGGCTTGTTGCTCATCAAGGTGCAAGGTGCCCGCAAAAAAAGTGGCTGCCCTGGCGGATTCGCTTCCGGCAGAAAGGCTATTAAGGTGTTCTAGCGGGGGGTCGGAGGTCATTCCCCGGCCGGGGGGCCGCTTGAATGCCGCTGGGGTCGGGCTGGCCGGGCTGGGCCAGCATGATAAGAATACGTCTTGGCCGCGCAGTCTCCGCGTCTTCTTCATGTCGGCCGTTGCCAATAAACACCGTCCCGTCGCTGTGGCGTTTCTCAGGATGGTCTCGCAGCACCGACAAGCTGGGACGGCCTGGGGAAACACACGCCGTCCCTGGCATCATCGAATCCACCCGGTCCAGAGGCTACTCTGCGATGCACCCCGGCGGGATCGTGGTGGGCTGGCTCTCTTATCTCGTTGGCTGCGTCGTGCTGCATCGACGCTGCATCGTGCTGCTGCCAAAATTGGAACCTGCCGACAGGCTAAAACGGCCGGATGTTGAAAACGAAGACCGTCTCATTAGCCTAGGCCGCCTCGCGCCCCTCGCAACGGTCGCTTGGCACGCCCCCCTTCCCCAGAGCCCAGAGCCCAGACCAGCCAAAACGCCCATCGCCGGCGCCACCTGCGTGGCCTGTCGGCTTCGGGCAACAATTTGCCGACCTTCGGTGCCGTGTTCCGAGCTGAGTCTGGGGTCTAATCTGTACCGTCTGGGGCCGCCAACCCATTGTCCGACGGAGAGGTCACGCGGATGCTCAGACGGTGGGAGAGATTGAGAATGGGGGCTGCTCCTGAGATTCTATTGTCCTCGAGACCCTGGAGCATACCTACGGTATGTATCACTACGGCGATTGATTGCGTCTTGACTTTTGGTGCCGGCGGGAGCTGCACGTTCAATATGGAAATCTGCTGTGCCTCCCCCCCAAGGACGCAAGCTTTGGGGAGCTCAGAAAAGAGCAGAGCGAGTATCATTCAAATACTGGTACGGGGCAGAAACCATACTGATTACCTGGTAGACAGTGGTCACTGGTAAGTACCAAGACCGTCCATTGCCCGGGTCAGCTGACAGGCCTCGTACCCTAATAAAGCGTGCTCAGGGATACGGCCACACGTGCTTGGCTGGGCGATGCGCCCGAGTGACGTTACCGCCCGTCGGGATGCGAGCGTGGGGCGGCGCTAGATGACAGTGACACTGGCTGGCGCCCGCGGTAGCATCCGGCTTGTAAGGCTGCACTATGGCCTCGGGGTATCGTTGGCCGCCGGGGACGGCAAGGGCAGATCGCCAACCCATACGGACCTAGATACGACTGATGCAAGCCTCGGTCCGCATCTGCGCCATGACCCGAGCCGAAAGGGCCACGCTTGATGAGGTGACGAGCCAGCTGACGGCCGTTGCACTCTATCTGATGAGGCGAAGCAACGTCTTTGAAGGCCGCCAGTGTTCTAGAAGTTTCACGACATTAGCTCGACTACCCTGCCGGAGTGGGAAGGATTCAGCTCGTGACCTGGCGCTGAATGGACTCTCCAGCATTGATGAACCTGATATGAAGGGGTCTGTGGTTCTAATCAGTTAGGTTCTTAGACTTCTTGGCCTGCATAGCATTGAGCATGTTAGGCTGCGAGTCCGATCCATACCGTTCACTGAATGGCCAGCTTCATTCCGTGGCGGGCACCCTTGGTGACGGCTTTATTGTCGGCTTGTTGACGAGTCGGATGGTTTGGGATCCGCAGCGAGTGCCACCACCGCCAGCGACCATTCGAGGTCATCGCGGCTCGCCCTCACAGCTGCCATGGAACCTCAACGCCGCATATGAAGGCAGGATTGTGAGGGCTGAGGCCTCCCCTCCACAGTCCCCAGGTCACTCCCCTATACAAAATTGTGAAGATGGAAGATTTCGGAAAGCTCGGACGCCGTGGACCTAGGTAGGTGTCTATCCTTCGTTGCCGACTTTTGGGATGTTTGGATACACACAATGCAGGGGAAGCAGGTGTTTTCAAACCTGAAGTGGTGAAACTCAACCTGGCAGAACTAGAACCTCGAGACAAGAGGTTGGACTTAATCGAGGGAGCCGCAACCGGCACTCTGGCCCATCTGGTCGACTCTGGCATCTCCAAGTACACAACTCGCACCGGAGCGGCACCGGAGGAGGTTTGTGTTTCCGGCGAAGCTCCGCGACAGGGCATCATTCACCACTGTGCCGATTCATCCGTTGAGCGGGACGATGCCGAGCCATTGTTGACGCTCGTCTTGGCCACGTTGACGCTGAGGAACATCTCTGGGTCAAAGTCGGCCGTGTTAGTGGAGTTTAGTTGTGGTCGCTGTCACGGTGGAGGCAGTAACGTTGACGGTTTTGGGCTCGGTGACGGAGATTGTATTAGCGGACGCGGGGATAACCAGGGTGACTACTTGGTAGACTCGGGCAACGTACCGTCATGTCTAGAAAAAGAATAAATCCTTACGTGCGACCTAGGGACCTAGGTTCACGTTGTTGGTGCCTGTTTGTTGATTGGCTCGGCTGCCACGTGGCTGACCGAAGCCTTCTCAACGACAACGGCTTCGATTGGCACGGCGGCAGTACCCGTGGGGAGGCACAACGCTAACTCGAGGCACCCCCGCACGCCAGACCACAGCGTTTGTTCGGCACCTATCCCACGAGGCGCAGTTTGATGCATGTGCTGGGCCGGGCACGTTGCGGTTTGGAGGTTTGGCATGGCTGCCGCCAACGCCGGCAGAGCCGGGTCGGTCGCGGACGAAAAGCTTGCCTGCTCGAGGTGGAGACGAGAGGGGAGACGAGAGACTAGCAGAGAGGGAGGGCCGGCACGATGCAACGAGTCTTGGCCGAGAGTGAGACCACGAGTGTTGAATGATCTTGACCGCATCGGCTTAGTGAATGCTGCAGTGTAGGTAGGTATTTGTTTAGTTTCCTGCGAAGAGAGCAGCGCTGCGCTGTGCGCAAGTGCCAGCGATTGGAATGTTGTCGCGCTAGGAGCTACCAATTAACTAAAGAGTTAGATTTCAGCTCGGGTTTGGCAAGAAACCATGAGGACAGTGGGCCAGACTGGTCAAATATCTCGCCACTGGGGACTGTGCGATGCCAACTGACTAAACTCCTGGGCTCAGCTCTCATCAATCAGCGCAATCGGCTCAATGTCTGAGTCAAATCCTTCGATTCCTTCCACACCATCGAGGGTTAGAGGCAGCTCCGGACTCAATCCGGGCAGCGGGGCCTGGTAGCATCAGCTTGGCACGGCCCCTTTTGGGTCTAGAAGAGTGGGATCGGGCGAACCAATATTGGTGTTGTTGTCCGCTCCAGAATCCCATGAGTCGTTCGATTTTAGGCGGTCTCTCCCGGATCTGCGCAAGACCCACGGGTCCTGAGGAGCTGGTACTCCGAGTGCACTGTGTCCACACTCACTCCACCGCAACGCTATCGGGCGTGTCTCGGGGGGTCTGTGGTGCCGCGGCTTGCCGGACGGAGCGGATGTCTATCGGATTGTGATATCTCTCCTAGATCCCAGCTGCACCACTGAGCTCGACGGTGACACGTAATTGCTATCTTGAGAGTATCTGTCTCGCCGACTGCCGAGAGGCCGAGTCCGCCTGGTGCTGTGAGGATGGGAATGTCGGCGGTGTGCCAAGTGTCGGCCGAGTGGATCGAGGGTCCTCTGGCGTGGGAGCGGTGCAGAACGAAGGAATCCCATGAGTCCCAAGCGTGTCCTCTAGCCAAGCGCCGGAAAACGGCACCCAACTTAGCGCACCGCCAACACGGCAACCGTCATGTCCGCTCGAGAATGCGAGGCGTGCGCCAAAATTCCACCAATTCCGCTATTCCAGCAAGTCCAGCCAGCAATACCAGAACCGGTGCAGACAGCGAACCGCCCAGGGCCCCAGATCAATAATGCCAAGCATGGGTGCAACCGCGCAGGTGATGCCCCTGAGGCTCGCCCCAAGCGGCTAGCCTACCGATCTCTGCAAAGGGCTGAACCACTAGTTTGCCAAGGGGTTTCCGCATTTGGCCATCGGTCGGTCGAGGCTTGGGGACGCAACGGGGGGAAGCGGACCAATTGCGCCTGCTCGGGTCGCCATGTCGCGTCCCACCCGCGCGAGGAAGGCATTCCATTGGGCCGTTGGGCTCCCTTTCGGTGGGTTCCTGGCGACTTCCCGGCGCCCTCCAGGCACAAGCACACGTGCGGCGTCATCGTGGAGAAATTGCGGGCCCAGCACCCTGCAAGCTGATGGACCCCTTCCTGCAGAAGCTGCGCGACCATCGAATCCACCAATCTCGCTCCCGGTGCGCCGCAGCGCCGTCAACCAGGAAACAAACCATCGAATTGGGCTGCGGGCACCACCCAGGAGAGAGGCCCTGCGGAGGGCGGCAGGGACACACTGCGACATAAAATGAGGGCCGCCCCCCGCCTGCGGGCATTCCCTCGAGGGACCCTGTGCAAGCCATCCATCATCAACACTCTCCCAGTTCCCGCTCCGGTCCAGGAAGAATCAACCCAGACAACACAATGGCTTCTCTCCGTGCTGCCGTCACCCTCGTGGCCCTGGCCGCCTCCGTCCAGGCCATCCCCCAGCAGAAGCGTGGCGCCGTCGCCACCCTCGACAAGCCCTACGTCGGCTGCTTCATCGACAACGGTGCCCGCGTCCTCCCGGACAACCTCGTCGGCGACGATGCCCTGACCGCTGAGAAGTGCGAGGCCCACTGCTCCAACTACAGCTACTTCGGTGTTGAGTACGGCCGTGAGTGCTGGTGCGGCAACGGCGCCCCCGCGGCCAACCTCGCCGCCCCCGAGTCCGACTGCAACTTCGCCTGCGCGGGCGATGCCAGCGAGATCTGCGGCGCCGGCAACCGCATCAACATCTGGGGCTCTCCCCTCCCCTCGCCCGAGACCGTCGGCGACTACGAGCTCGTTGGCTGCTTCACCGACCGCACTGACGTCAAGACCTTCACCGGCCCGGTCTCCTACGACTCGGCCATGACCCTGGAGAAGTGCGCCGCTTTCTGCAGCGCCTACAGCTTCTTCGGTGTCGAGTACGGCTCGCAGTGCTTCTGCGGCACCGGCATTGCCGACGCCGCCGAGCAGGTCCCCCAGGCCGACTGCTCCATGCGCTGCGGCGGTGACTACGGCACCCCCTGCGGCAACGCCGACCGCCTCAGCGTCTACATCAGCACCGACTGCAAGGAGGACCCCTCCAACGTCGCCTCGGTCGCCGGCTTCACCTACCAGTCGTGCTGGGTCGATGACGCCGGTGCCCGCGTCCTGACCGGCAAGGAGCTCCGCGACGACGGCATGACCGTCGAGACCTGCGCCGCTTTCTGCAACGGCTTCAAGTACTTCGGTGTCGAGTATGCCCGTGAGTGCTACTGCGGCAACGACCTTGCCGGCGCCGCCGCCCCCGAGGCTGAGTGCAGCTACGTCTGCTCCGGCGCCCCCGCCGAGTTCTGCGGTGCCGCTGCCCGACTCAACATCTACTCGACCGCCACCACCACCTCCCCCGCCCCGGCTGTCACCACCATCTAAGGAGTTAGAATTCGATTCAAGGAGGAGGCTTGTTGCGGAGCATCATGCATGGATATAGTGGGCTAATGTTAATGCATGGATTCATGTTTATACTTCTTGTCATCGATGTCGTCTCTGCATGTGCGCTCCGTGTGTGACCAACATCGTCAACCTAGTTTGGTCAATTCCACTCATAACCTTGCTCCACGATCCCTTCACTCCGCGCTCCCTTTTGCCCGGTTGACTGACTGAGATTTTCCGTGGGAGCACTGCTTTTTGGTGGACGCGCTAATTGACTAGCACCGTGGATGTTTCCCCCGCATGCAACCCGCACTTCGGGGAAACGGCTCACTCGCTTGTCGGTCGGCCCGGCTCTCTTTTCCGGAGAGAACGCGGCGGTTTTGGTCGCGAAGGCTATCCGGTTTGGGATCCGGTGCTGGCGCTGGCGCTGGCTCTAGGCTTCCCGCTTCTTGATGGCGCGGAAATGTGCGCTCGGATCGCATGGCAGAACTCGGCCTCTCGTTTGATGAGCCCGACTATCATGACTTGTAAGGCGATAGACTTGATGTCGTCACGTCTGCATGGTAATAACTTTAATTCAACCTCGTTCATCCAATCGCCTTCCCGGCTAGCATGGCTGCCAGGTTGACATCGGAGGTATTTATGGCGTGCTGCCGGCCCCGGCCCCGGCACGCCACACCTATTCTGATGGCGTTGCACTGCCTTGCCACATCTTCAGTCACATACAATATGTATGTACTCGTCTTCTGTATTTCTTCTATACAAATACTATCCTACATCATCCGGGCCCTAGTAAAAATCATGCATCCACGACTTCTCCTCAACCTTCCTACCCTCCGAGGCCGCTACGCGCGCGTCCCTGGCCGCTCTCGCCTCCCTTCCCAGCCGACCCCTCTGTTTCCCGTCCCGTCCAGAAAACCACCCCTTCTTCGTAGCCTCCACCCACCCCGGCACCATCCGCTTCAAAAACCCCATAAACCGCAACACCGACACGGCCGGCTGCCGCCACCCCTGCGTCGTAAACACCAGCTCCGGAAACGCGCTCCCGGCCCCAAACAGCCCGATCACTTGCTCCCGCCGCCCACCATTGGGGAAAAACGACCCATTCACCCCGTTAAACAAAATCCGCTTCGGCTTGCCGAGCGGGCCCTCCAACGCGCCCAGCCCAGGCCTTACCTCGGGCAACGCTCCCCTCCCAAACCCAATACACTGTACCACGTACTCCACCCCCTCCAGCTCCCTTTCCAACACCTCTCTCTCCAACACCTCCCTCGCTCGCTCCTTCTCTCCAGTCCTCCCTCCCCCTCTCGGATTCCTCCCCCACCCGGGTCCTCCACTCCTCGCCTCAGGCCCCATATCCAATCCCTCCACAGACGGCAACACTACCCTTTTGATAAATTTGCCCGCTGCACTTGACTCCAACCTCTCCCCCTCCAGCATCTCCCACGCAAAGCCCGCCGTCTCGCCGGTCAGCCCGTCCAGCTCGTTCAGCACCACCCCGCCACCGCCATCAGCAGCATAGCGCAGCTCGGCGCGGCGCGTGAGCCATTTCACGCGCAGGTGCGGGTGGGACGTGGTGGCGAGGCGGAAGAGGTTACGTAGGGTGAGGACGGCGGAGTGGCCGTCGCCGAGGACCGCGATGGTGAATGGAAAGGAGGGCGGGAGGAGTTTGGTGAGGCGGGAGGGGGCTAGGGCTGTTTCGAGCGGGAGGTGTCGGGTGGTTTGGCTGTGGGGGAGGTTGGTGAGTACTGGTGTTTGAGAATGGATGTTAGCTTTGATGTTTGGTGTTTTACGTAGGTTGAGAATCAGCTGCTTGGGTTCTCACGTACGGGGGCGGGTGCCGGTTGCGTAGATTACTAGAGGGGTGAGGTGCTGGATGGCCGAGGGGCCGTGACCTGGTTCGGGGGGTTCGTGGGTTACGGTCCATTGTTTGGTCTGTTTTGTCAAGGTAAGGTTAGTTTAGATTGAAAAAGGGCGCGGAACGGTACTGACGGCAGGGTTGCGGACGGCGCGCGTAACGGTGCCGTGGAAGGGGATGACGCGTGGATGGGCGCGGAGGCCGTCCGAAATGAGCTGGAGCATGCCGGCGGCGTAGTGGAGGGGACAGGTCATGCCGGCATCGAGATTTTCGAGGGCGGTGATGGCGTTGGGCTGCGGGGCGGCGGCGCAGATGTCTCTGAAGGTCTGGAGAGCGTAGGCGTAGTTGAGAAAGTCGCCGGTCTCGGAGTAGCTGGGTTGGGGTGTGAGTGTGAATGAGACATGAGAAAAAAACAAGGCACACACTCACCTAGGCACTTCGCGGTAGAGCTGGCCAATGCTGCCGCCCTCGAATGACTTGGCTACCCATACAATGTTGCCGTGAGGGATGGCCTCGAGGAGGTTGCCGACGGCGGCGATGCCGGCCGGCCCGGCGCCGACAACGATGGCATCTGCCGCTTTTGGCAATGGTATCGGTGGTGTCGGTGATGGCAGTGATCTTGTAGAATCATTGGGCCTCCATGCGGGTCCGAGTCGTTGACGTGGTGGTCGTGGTGGTCGTGGTGATCGTGGTGGTCGTCCGACAGGGGGAACTGGGGGAACGGGGGGAACAGGAGAGAGTGGTATGCGTACTGAGCGGGAACTGGCCCATTTTTGAGAGGCAACCCTTGATAGGGATCGCGTGCACTGCGCCATGGTTTTGTAAACGACTGCATTTAGACGGAGGATGAGGATGGAGAGCGTTGAGTCTCCAGTCTGGAGAATGTGGTTGGGCGATGAGTTTGACGGCCCGCTTTAAATTGGCAGCCCTGATTGGTTCATGATATGTACCTTCTTACAGTAACTGAGGTGTACGGAGTACAGTGACCTGCTATTCTCAACCACAGCCTGGAGGCATTCAAAACCGACGGGAGAAATCAACTCCCAATCCGCCCCGATGCTTTCTGGCATCGATTTGCTGTTGCTCGCTTCCGTCCGCCTCTTTACTACAGGGCTAACCTTTGGACTGTCACCCTTGTGTCTTTGGCCAAAAATTCTCGGATTTAATCACAAGCCTGGTAATCAATTGAATTCCCTTCCTGCTGTGGTGTGGCCGTGTTATCTCCGAGGACATCAAATCCCTCGGCCGACCCACGGAGGTAAGCCTGTTATAAGCTCCCTTTAAGGGAAACCCGCGGAGCTTTCGGCATTTTCGCTCTTGCATCATCGGGAACGTGCCAGATTGACCACGCCTAACCATTGTCGGTTAAACATTTGCAAACTTCGGCCGAGAAGCTCCGGATCGGGCTCGATGGAGACGGAGGGAGTCCGCCGGCGTCGACGGCCCGCGCTCTCCTGTCGTGAGTGCCGCCGCCGCAAGGTCAGATGCGACCACAACAAGCCTTGCGCACCCTGTGTCCGGCTCGGCGCTAAGTGTGTCTACACTCCATTCCACAACGAGGAGCCCGCCGCCCGCTCAGGTGACAGTGTGGGGAGCTCACGCGGGTCCCGAGAGTCGCTGGGGTCGCCGCCGGCCACCGTTAGCCCCGAACGGACAGTCCGCGCATCCCCTTCTTCGCCATCACAAACAGTGGTCGGGGCAGCGAATAAAGCAGCAGCGGCCCAGGTTACGAGTAATGCACTTATTATTGGCGACCTCTTGCGTCGGATACAGAAGCTCGAGGAATCCTCCGCGTCTCGAGCCGATGCCGCTGACAACGCCGGCGAGTCCCTCGCATGCCAACCGCGTGACTGGGGTCGGAGGGGCTGGATCACCGGGACACCCGAGTTCGGAACCATAGTGGCCTGCTACCGCGAGATCTTTGAGCCGGGCGGCAGGAATCCCCTGTTTCAGACTCCCCAAACTGCTCCGCTGGTTTCTCAGGCAGCCGACCTCCTCCGAAAGTGCAGAAGCTGTGCGAGGAACACCAAGGTTGACCGGTCCCTCAGGGGCTCTACGGCTCTCGGGTCTATTGTCTGGACACTGCCTTCACGAGAACGCAGTGACGAGAACGTCAAGCTGTACTTTTCATCGTTTGAGTCAATGTCTGTCGCTCTCCAAACTTGCCAGTCTGGCTGCTTCCATTCCTGTTTCCGCTTCGCTAACTTCGAGCCACCAGACACCGGATTCTCCATGCTCCCACCTTCTGGGCCGAGTACCAGAGATACTGGGAGCATCCCCAAAGCGTGTCGGAGGACCTACGCCACAAGGTCCTTCTGACCATCGGGATAGGATCCAGCCTCTATCAACACGGCGATGCGGCCGCTCTGCAGCGCAACGCAGATTTGGTTCAGCAATGGATCAACGCGGCCCAGATATGGCTCTCCGGGTTGTTAGAAAAGGAGCGTCTCGACGTTACCGCCATGCAAGTCTACTGCCTGGCCATGCTAGCCCGCCAGGTCTTCTCTACCGGAGATACTGCGTGGGTGTCGATGGGGTCGTTCATCCACGGAGCCATGCAGGTAGGGCTGCACCGCGACCCCAAACACCTCCCAGCCATGTCGGTATTGCAAGCCGAGCTGCGCCGGCGGCTGTGGGCTACCGTGCTGGAGCTCGTTGTTCAGGCGTCCCTGGCCGCGGGGATGCCGCCGCGCATCTCCCTCGACGAATTCGACACCGAACCGCCCTCCAACGTCAACGACGATGAGATGGACGAGTTGACAACAGTACTTCAACCACACGCCAAGGACACGTTCACGTCCACCTCGATCCAGCTCGCCATGCTCGACTCTTTCCCTACGCGTCTGCGCATCACGCAGATCCTTAACAGGCTCTACCCCGAACGCTCCTACCCCCTCGTCCTGGCTCTCACCGCCGAACTCACCTCGGCACTCCAAACCCACACCGCCCTCTTCGCCGCCGACTTTAGTCCCGCGGCTCCCTTCCACCGCAACCTCGTCGACTATTTCACCCGCCGCTTCCTCATCCCCCTGCACTTCCCCTTCGCTTTGCAGGCCCGCACCAACCAGCTCTACCACCCATCCCACAAGATCAGCCTCGACGCCGCCCTCGCCCTCGTATCCCCATTCATCTCCTTTGAGGAGCAGGGCATCGGTGGCGGCTCTCTCCAGCTGATGGTGATCGGCAGCGGGCTGTTCCGAGACGGATTCAGGGTTGCCTCGGCGGTGATCGCTCTGGCTTTAATATCTCGTGAGTCACAGGGCCCTCCCACAAAATCATGTCAGTGCCCATCGTCAACTAAACCACGCCTCCGAAAAAACCAGATGTCGAAACCCAGCTCCGCGACGGCTCCCTCCGCCGCACTGCCCTCCACCGGGACCCGCTGAAGCAGATGGTGCGCGCCTTGCTGGTGCTGGCCGCCGAGCGGATCCGGGGGCGCGGCGCCGAGACGGCCAACGTCAAAGGTTACATGTTTCTGAGCAAGGTGCTCGCGCAGGTCGAGGCTATGGAGGAGGGTGTGGAGGCCGTCGAGGTGGCTGTTGCGAGGGCCGCGAGGGATAGCTTGGAGATTTGCGAGGGGTTGTTGTCGGGGGCGGCGGCGTCGTCGTCGGTGGTGGAGCCTGGGCTGGAGGAGGGTGATGGTGAGGATGGGTGGATGGAGGATTTTGGTTTTGAGGGGTTTGGAGGGGAGTTTGCGTGGGAGAGCTTCTTTTCTGGTGGAGGGTTTTGCTAGGGAGAGACGAGCGGGATATGTCTGGGCTGAGTTGTAGGAGGGAATCATATCAGGGGGGTGTGAGACGAGCATCACACGACCAAACCCAGGCAACGGCACAAATATCGTCGAGTCAAGAGCCTGTCCCTGATCGATTGCGTCTTCGAGAGAACAACTACAACTACGTTTGATCGCATCGAGACTGTGCATCGGTTATAGGACAGACTGAGGGGATGCATAAGAACATCGGGGATGCCAACCGAAGTGAGAGCTTGCTCCCATTGGTTGGATTGTGATGCAAGTGCAAGATGTGCAGAATTTCACATGCAAAACACACAAACACAGCGGATATGCACTGCCAGGCGGGTTCCACCAACCAGCAGCCTGCAGGCCCTGCGTCATTGTTCGCGGGGACCCCAGACCAACCAAGACCTGAGGTGGCTGATAGCGCTAAAATTCCCTCGGCTGCCAGGGGTTTGGGCCGACAAGTGCCGTCGATTCCCCGCGGCTCACATGCCCCGACCCAGCTTTTTACTCCTCCCACGTCGCGAGAGATGCAGATGCCAGCCACCACCCCTTACCCATCCGCCTCACCCGCGCCGTCAGACGTGCTCCGATCCTCGACCCGTCCCCCGATGCGGTAGAATCCGCCTTTTTGTCTCCCGAGCGCGCCGTGCACCGACCCGACCTGACGCGCGTCTGTCGCATCGCCGCATCGTCCCCCCCTTCTCGCCATCCCCCGACATCACCCCGAATTGCCGAGGCACCATGTCCGCCGCACTCGAGACCCTGAAGGTTCGATTCGAGTCTACACCCGCCGGAAACGGGCCTTCGAGGCCATGTAGAAGCCATCTCTGACCGTGTACGCAACAACAGGTCGCCGCCGAGCGCATCGTCCTCGACCCGAAATACCATGACTTGCTCGCCATCGTCAAGGCCGCACGGAGTGGTGCCGTCTATGGGGCCAAAGTGCGCTTTCCGCATGCGCTGGTGTACGCCGAGGATCCAACACTCCCTTGGACGATAGTACAGAGAAGCTAACGGGAGGAAAACAGCATGATGATGCTCTTCCGCTCTGGAACGTACGTCTCCCACAGATCCCTCCTCCTGCCTGCCCGACACGCCCCGTAACTCACACACCACCTACAGACTCCGCGAAAAAGTCCACCTAGTCCTCCGCGCGACAAAAACACACGCCTGCAACCTCGCCAAGTTCGCCACGGTATACAAGACAACGTGCCTGCTGCTCAAACACTACGGCGCCACACCAGGCAAGGAAGGCAAGACAACCCCCCTCCAAATCCACCCCCCACAACAACACCGATCCTCTAACACCCACCAGGCCCCTACGACAGCTTCATCGCCGGCCTCCTCGGCGGCTACCTAATCTTCGGCCAGCGCTCCAAGTCCGGCCGCATCTCGTCCGTCAGCCAGCAGATCGTTATCTACGTGTTCGCGCGGGCAGTACTGGCGACGGCGCGCCTGGCCGTCAAGCCCAACACGGGCTTCCTGCCCGTCGTGTCGCAGCCCGGCCGCAGCGCCGTCATTAGCCACTACGCCTGGCCCGCGTTTGCGAGCCTGTCGTGGGCCGCCGTCATGCACCTGTTCCGGTACCATGCGGCCGAGCTGCAGCCGAGCTTGAGGAGTAGCATGACGTATATTTATGCGGATAACGAGCAGTGGGATTCGTTGAGGACTTGGATTTGGCATAATAAGTGAGGGGGTGAGGCCGGCTGGGTTTGGGTAATGAGATGGAGACATTTACGGGTGTTTGGAGTCGACCGATTTTCTCCTTTCTGGGTTTGGGTCTTGCTTGAGCGCTTGGCTTTACTTTTTGGAAAGTGTACAGTGGAAGAGGGGGTCTTACCGGCATTTACATGTACAGATAGACATGGGGTTTTTGGCATTAGACAGGGTGGGGTGTGGAGGAGGCCGAGCGTTGCTTGAGAAGCTGTTTTTGATAATTACGAGGTAGCTTCACTGAACATATGACTACCATCTTGTTGCAGTCTTTGTCGAGGGAGGGAGCGAGAGATTGTGAACCTAGCAAATATATGTTGACTTTGCCCCTCGATTCCCAGAGACAGGACAGAACCAGGACTTGAGTCTATGCCTGCCGTGCACTGTAACATTGACCGTTTCAACAAGAAACTATCGGAAGGATGACACCCCACTGCTTCAGCACCTATTATGGTCCTCGAATCGACCGGTGTTGGTCTCGACCAGACAATTATCAGGGGGGGGCAATTTTGCCGACCAGTTCCACGAATCTGGCAACGTTTCTTTCTTCCCCGCACGGTCAGGGCTGCCGACATAGTGGTTCATGAACGAGCCGTATATCCGGTCAATTTGAAGATACACAGCCCGGGATCCGGTGAATCGGGCGAGGCCAGTCGAGGTCCGTCATTAGGTACTACAGCACGTCTTCTTCCTGCTACAAGTCCCGCTGAAGAGGTCATATTCGTGTCGAACCCCAGATTTCAGTGTCATATTCGTCTCTTCTAACCGAGTCACAGGTCCGTGTAGCAGACACAAACTACCCAAGGCCGTTGTTATGAAGAAAACCTCTGCCGCCCTGGGCGTTTTCTTGACGCTCATCAACCCCGCGTACGCTAACCTCGATATCATTACCCTCCCTACAAAGGGCGATGCATGGATCCAAGAGGCTGCCGCCACTCTTGTGGTCGGAGATGTCCCGAACCCTATGACGGGAGATGTTGCCCTGTGGAGCGCCATCATGACGGACAAGGGAGATTTTCTTCAAGGGGTCACCGAGAATGTCCAGCAGAGGTATGGTTATTCACTTCCTAAAAGGCAGTCAACTCGTGATAGCATAAACTGACTTGTCGTCGCAGCCCATGGTGCAAAAACCTCGGACGCAACTGGTGCACTTTTGCATACACCCTCAGTCGTGTGTTCCTGGTCCTCCTCGAGTATTCCGAAGATCACTTGAACAGTAGACACTAACTCGGGTGTTGCTATGACAGCTTCCTCAACTGTCCAGAATGGTTCGCCTGTAATTGCACCTCCTGGATCTCGAATCAAGACCACCTGTCAGTACTCTGCATTCTTATCCTCCTGCTGATGGGCAGGCCCCGGTTTTGACGCTTGCTTGGTAATTGACAGCGCTTCATGCCAGACAAAATCAATGCGAGCACCGGCTTGTGGGACCAGAATGTCTATATCAATGGCACCCTCGTGTCTCACGTTTCAACGAGTCAGGACTGAGTTCTCAGCACTACGGGCTCCTGAACTGCTTGAGCTGCATGGCGAATACAGGGACTAAAATCAAGAATTTAAACAGGCAAGGGATACCATGGGACCATCTTTTACATATCAGTCGAGTGTGCAGCTGGGAAATGTGCTCCTGCTCCAGCACACTGTAAGTCTTCTAACTGCTGGAATGAATGAAGCTTGAGCTGACAGGTTGGTCTAGCGTGGGAGGACATCTCGGTCACACTAGCCAAGACGGACCAGAGCTTCAACCATGCCAGCAGCTGGGCGTACAACGCATCCGGTGGGAAGATGTCGACGGCAGACGGCGGTAAGACGTGGAACTTTACGACGCTTAATGTCCCGGAGACGCGGCCAGCGTGAGGAGCTATGGGAGTATGGGTAAGGATGGGCGTATACAGTCCAGAATTCTCCCAGGGAATACGAGGCACTGCTACCTCGAGTAGTGCTACTGACGTCAAGCGAGCACCCGAACTTGGGTACCTAACCTAGTCGAAAGTCTGTCGCCGACTGATGGAAAGTTGTACCCCTGAGTTATGCGTTCCAATGAAACGCACAAGCCCAAGTTATGCCGTACACTGCGTGTTTTATGCACCATTGTGCGTTTTATGCAAGATCGGCACTATATTATCGCAGCCAACAGCCCCCCGAACACCCCGACCGGTGATGGTGCATTCCGGCCGCAAACGTAACGCTGCTCGGCTCGCTTGGGGGCGCCATCCAATTACCTCGCGCTCTGTATCCAGATGCAGAGGGTTCCGTAGCGCTCTGCGCGATGTGCAGATCACACGACGGCATGGTGGCATTTGCTGGTCTCCTGGTCCCGGCCGGAAGTGGACAGAATTGGATGTGATCAGCGATTCCAGGTGCGTTGATCACAGTGTGTATAATACACGGAGGTGATGGAACTGACTTGTATATAATCTGATTGAGCCCCCGAAACTCCAGCGTCCTGTTCAAAGCCTGGATTTCCTCTCAAGCCCTCCTTGATATCCATAGTTCCCGAGTACGAACTGGGCACCACCATCGAGCCATGATGGGGACAGGCTCCCTCTTCAGCTTTAGCGCTGCCCCATACCCGGCAGCCGGGCTTGCAGCTTTCTCATTCATCTTGGTCTTATTCTTCTACTTCCGCGGGTCCCGTTCGACCTCCATCCCTCACCTCAACCCCAGAAAGGCATTCGAGTTCACCGACACGCCTGCTAAGGCGCACTTTGTCGCAAATGCGCGGCCGATGCTGGAGACTTGGTTTCGTGAAAACCCCGGGACGGCGGCCCGAGTCATTAGCGACGCCGGCGAGGTTACGGTACTGCCGCCCTCTCTAGTCAACGAGATACGCAACGACCCGCGTCTCAGCTTCTCGCGCTGGATTAACATAGTATGTGCTGTGCCTTGGGTGCCTTCACAATATTGCCCTATTTCAAGCGGGCTACCAGTGCTAATGATACGATGTGCACAAAGAATTTCCATGCTCATCTCCCCGGCTTCGAGGGTTTCCGGGAAGGCGGCCGAGATTCGCATCTCGTTCAGGATGTTATCAAGAAAGATCTCACCAAGTATCTGAGTATGTGATGGTTTGGCTTAATCCGGTGAATGACGTCTCGTATTCTCCTGACAGTTTCGTTCTTCATTCAGACAAGATCACCGAGCCACTTTCTCAAGAGACGGCTTTGGCTCTTGAAGAACTGTGTCCAGCCGACGATGACCAAGGTAGGTAATCACCTATCCAGGGTGCTTAATGATCCAGGGGTTGTCCCGAAGACTCGGAGCCGCTGACACGGTGGGAACGGCAGCATGGCACACGGTGGCGCTGCGAGACATGGCCCTTCGTCTTGTATCCCGCGTGTCCTCCCGCGTGTTTCTCGGCGAGGAGGTATGCCGGAACCCGGATTGGCTTCGGGTGACGCGCGAGTACACGGTCGACGGTTACAGGGCGGCCGAAGAGCTGCGGCTGTGGCCTGCACCCTTGAGATATCTTGTGCACCGGTTCCTGCCGTCGTGCAGCCTTGCACGGAGCCACGTGCGAGAAGCTCGCCGCATTATCAACGGGGTGCTCGAGAAGCGGCGCGCGCAAGAGAGGCTTGGTGAGAAGGTCCAGTACGAGGATGCGATCGAGTGGTATGTCTCTAAGCCTACCTACCTAAATCTTTACGTCACCATCCAAGATAGGTAGGCACATACCCCGTGGAGTACTGACACTCGCAGGTTTGAGCGTGAGGCCCGTGGGAGGAGCTACGATGCAGCCGTCGTGCAGCTCACCTTTTCTTTCGCCGCCATCCACACCACGACCGAGCTTGTCAGCCAGGTGTTGACGGACCTGTGCCAGAATCCCGAGATTATTGGCGAGCTGCGGCAGGAGATAGCCCTGGCACTCGACCAAGGCGGATGGAAGAAGACGTCGCTGTACAACATGAAGTTGCTTGACAGCGTCATCAAGGAGAGCCTGCGTCTGAAGCCGACGGGCATTGGTGATTTTCCCATTCCTTTTTCTCTCTCCTCATTCGATATCCCAACGCTGTCTGACCACCAGTTCAGTCTCGATGCGCCGAATCGCGTCCGACAACATCGAGTTATCCGACGGCACCTTCATCCGCCGAGGCACTAGCATCGCCGCATCGGCACACAACATGTGGAATCCCGAGGTCTATGATAAGCCGTATGAGTGGGACGGCCGACGGTTTCTGCGCATGCGCGAGACGGCGGGAGCGGGACAAGAGCATCTGGCGCAGCTCGTGAGCACGAGTCCCGATCATCTCGGGTTCGGGCACGGCCAGCACGCCTGTCCGGGCCGCTTCTTTGCGTCCAACGAGGCCAAGGTCATTCTGATCCATCTTCTGCTTGGCTACGATTGGAGGCTGCCGGACGCTGCTCCCGAGCCCCGGGTTCGGCCGTACGCCTTTGGTCTCCGCGCAGACCCGACTGTCAAGATGGAGTATCGCCGCCGGAAACCCGAGGTTCCGATTTGAGCCTGCTTGGTGGCTGAGGGCGGGAGTAAAGCAGTACAAAAATGCGAATTGACGAATCCCGAGTCTTGTTAGATGTTGGATTGTTTAAAGAGCGAGTGAAATGGTGATAGAACCTGTCGTAAAACTCAAGGCTATCTCTCGCCTCCAAGAAACAAAAAATGAACTGACTGCGGGTTGTGCCGCAACGTCAGGCGAGGCTCGCAGCCCTGAAAAGGCGCAAAGAGGATCATGGCGTGCCGCGTGCAGCGAGAAAAGAAACCCCTGCCTTCGCTCAAGCAACGACAAATGCAACGGCGCACCCCACTACAAAAACGACAAGATTCACGAACCCGCTGGGCGGGGCCGCCGTGCCGACCCCGAGCTCGCCGACAATGCGTCGATACCGGCGGTGGCGAGAGAAGCGCACCGCCGCGAGCGCCATTGTTGAGCCCAACTCGACAGAATCGACTCAGCCCACGGGGCTCAGTCGGCGATCAGGCCCCGAGAGCGACTCCGGTCAGTCTGGAGCGCCCCGTCGGGCCCTATATAAATCCTCCTCGCTCACACTCTCCAACAGAAGTCCCGCCCCGTTTTGGACAGAGCACCGAGGCTCCTTCTTCTGGCATCGCAGCCGTCCAGGTTCCGGCGACCTTGGCCAGCAGCGGATCGGCGGGAGCCGTTGAGCCACGCTCACCACCCCCTCAAGCCCGAGCCAGTCGTGCAGCTGCCCCGCAACCGTGCCGCCGCGAAGACATCCGGATTGCTGTACTTTGTGCATTGCCGCGCGAATACGATGCTCTCGCCCTCGTCCTTGATGCGTCGTGGTGGGATGAAGATGGCGACAGTGCCCACAGGACTGCTCGCATTGGCAAGCACCACGTCGTGGCCCTGCTTTCAGGCATGGGCAAAGCCAGCGCCGCAAGTACGGCAGCTGCCATTTGTCTGAGATACCCAAACGTGCGCCTTGCCTTTCTTGTCGGAATCTGTGGCGGTGTTCCGCAGTCCGGCGCCGAGGAGATCTTGCTGGGCGACGTGGTCATCAGCAATACCATCGTGCAGTACGACTTTGGCAGGCAGTACCCTAACAAGTTCGAACCCAAGGAGGCCCCCCAAAACAGCGTGGCCAAGCCCGATAAAGACTTTCGCACCCTGATTGCTCAGTTCGAGACTGCCAATGGCCGAGAGTGGCTTCAGCAAAGAACTTCTTACTTTCTCCAACAGTTCCAAGCCACGGCCGCCAAGAAGAATCACGGAGCAAGATATAATTACCCCGGGGCTACCGAAGACAAGCTTTTCAGCCCGCGCTATCGCCATAAGCACCACCTATCGCCAACCTGCCATCTGCAGAACGTGCGAGACGGGGTCCGATCCGGTCTGCGCCGACGCCGAGGAGTCCTCGTGTGACGACTTAGGATGCGGTGAGCAACATCTCGTGCCGAGAGAGCGGCTCAAGCTGGAACGGAATCTTGACGGCGTGAAGGCTCAAGAGCCAGCCATCCATATCGGGCCCGTTGGGTCAGGCGACATGGTGATCAAGTCTGGAGAGCACCGTGATGAAATTGCCCAACCTCACCGCATTGTCGCTTTTGAGATGGAAGGTGCCGGCGTTTCCGAAGAGACTCCCTGCGTCGTGGTCAAAGGAGTGTGTGACTATGCAGACTGCCACAAGAACAAAAATGGCAGGACTTTGCCGCCGCTACCGCCGCGGCTGCGCTCAAAGCCGTTTTAGAACGATATTCGACCCCAGTCGAGAGTCCAAACCGTCTCCTCGAGGCGGCACCATTTCAGTCTCATTTTTTAGTTCCGTTCGGACGAAACAGAGACTTTGTGGGACGAAAATCGACTTTAGAGCAACTACTCGAGAGACTTCCACCTGACGTCGACAAGGATGACTGTCAGCGAACGGCTATCGAGGGCCTCGGAGGCGTTGGAAAGACTCAGATTGCACTCGAGGCTGCATTCCAGGTCCGGGACAGGCACCCAGCTTGCCATATCTTCTGGGTTCCCGCCATCGATTTCTCTTCGTTTGAGAACGCATACCGTGAAATCGGTCGACGGCTCGGGGTCTCAGGGATTGACGAGGAGAATGCGGATGTCAGGCTTCTCGTCAAGATGGCTCTCGCCCAGAGCGCCGATAGCTGGCTCTTGATCATCGATAACGCCGACGACGTGGAGCTGTTCTTCGGTGCTGCCGCTGGGGCCACGCCGCTGTGCGACTACCTTCCTTTCAGCCATCGGGGCTCCGTTCTGTTCACAACTCGCAACCACGACGCCGTCGTGAGGCTTGACATTCCGCGAAGGGGTATTGTTAAACTCGCAGAAATGAGTACGCCCGAAGCGGCCGATATGTTGCAGAGAAATCTTGAGGCACACCAACGAAGCGACACGCAGAGCACGTCGGGCTTGCTCGACTTCCTCGCCAACCTTCCCCTTGCCATCAAGCAAGCATCTGCGTACATAGCGAAGACGGGCATAACGGCAACGCAATATCTGAACCATTGTCAGTCGGGTGACGAGCGCGTGATCGAGCTGCTGAGCAAGGAATTTGAAGATCGAGGCCGCTACACGAGCACCCAAAATCCAATTGCCGCGACATGGCTCATCACGTTTCACCACATCTCCCGTGACGACCCACTCGCTGCCCAGTACCTTAAAATCATGTCCCTTCTTGGTCAGAAAGGGATTCCAAAAGGCCTCCTTCCCCCAGGGGATGGTAAATTGAGAGTGGACGAGGCGATCGGCACGCTAAGGGCGTATGCGTTTATCACCGAGCGGGCCAACCAAGAGTCATATGACATTCACAGGCTTGTCCGGCTGGCAATGAGGAACTGGCTGACAGAGAACGGAGAGCTCAAAAAATGTGCTACTGCTGCCGTGAAGCAAGTCGACAGGGTGTTTCCCGTACCACAGCATGAGAACCGGTCCGTCTGGGCGATGTATTTGCCGCATGCCCTAGCTGCGTTGGAGCTCCGAGACCAATCAGCCGACGACGCGGGCACGTCGGAGCTTCTCCTCAATATAGGGAGAAGCAGTTATGTGCTTGGAAAATATCAAGATGCAGAAAGATTTTACCGGCAGGCACTCGAGCTACAGACCCAACTACTCGGTGGAGAGCACCTTGATACGCTCAGCACCATGAACTCCCTCGGTATTACACTTGAACGACGGGGAAGGACGAAAGAGGCTGAGACGATATTTCGGCACGCGCTTGTCTCCCTTCAAGCGTTCAATGCAGCGCATCCCCTTGTTTTGGCCTGCATGACCAGCCTCGCGGTTGTTCTGACCAGCCAGGGGAAGCTTGCGGAGGCCGAGACGATCCATCGACAGACGCTCAGGCTAAGGACACAACTACTCGGCATGGAGGGTATCGATACGCTCAATAGCGCTAGCAACCTAGCAAATACGCTTTATCGCCAAGGAAACTATCAAGAGGCCGAGTCAATACATCGCCAGACGCTCAAGATACAGACCCAAGTCCTCGGAATAGAACATCCCAGCAGACTGGCCAGTCTCAACAATCTCGCCCTGACGCTTGATGACCAGGGAAATCATCAGGAGGCTGAGGTACTATACCGGCAGGTGCTTGAGATACGGACCCGAGTTTTTGGGATAGACCATCCCGACACTGTCACGGGTCTCGAAAATCTCGCGAAGGCACTTTATAGCCAGCAAAACTACGAGGAGGCTGAGACACTGTACCGACAGGCGCTCGACATCCTGACTCGAGTACAAGGGATACAGCATCCCGACACACTAAAAGCTCTCCACAACCTCGCAGTTACACTTGATGAGCAGGGGAACAACGAGGGGGCTGAGACACTATACCGACGGGTTTTGATGCTGAAGACTCAAGTGCTCGGCGTAGAGCACCTCTCTACGGTGCTTAGTAGAGACTACCTCGCGGAGTTGCTTTGCTGCCAGGGGAAGGGCGAGGAGACCGAGGCGATACAAGTACAGAAACAAGTCTGACCCTTAGAATCTATGAGCCTGGGAATGTTTTGATGGAAACGGGAAAGGCTGATGCATCGTTGGCTGTGAGATGAGGGTAAGGACGAGGTTGAGGAGAAGGAGGTTTCGTCTCAGTGTTCACTGGACAAGTACATGGGGGAATGGTACAGCAATCAGAAGATGAAGTCGACGAGTCAACGCCCCCAGTGTTCTTCGTTATGACCCCATGCTGGTAATTCCGCATTCTACAGTATGATAGTGCACCCGAGTTGTTGTTGAACAAGTTACCTGACACAGGACATGCCACCTGTTCCAACATTAGATCCGTCCAATCTGTCTCCTCTGCTGCGACACAACGCACCACTGTACTGTACTTATTCTCCGTTCTATGGCTCTGACAACCTTGACCGTGCACGATATACTAGTCAAAGCTTTACTGCACCCTTTTTGTCCACAGCAAGCTCGACACAGCCCTCGTGTAACACCATTCCGCAGAGGCTCTCTTGAGCTCAACTCAAGCTGATTGAATGGTTGGACAAAGACTTGTTCGATATAAAATTTAGCAAAAGAACAAAGCATTCAGTGAGTGGCTCAAGACTAGAACGATGCCATTGTTCTCATTATCCGGGAACTGTCACATCCGAACAAAGCGGACTCTCGCGAGTATATAACGCCGGCGGGCGCTTTTGTCTACCACAGATTCAATGCTATCCAAGTGTCAGATCTTTCTGCCTCATCAAAACCACGATTTGAATCTCAGCAACAACGGACAAAATCTGGACCGACCGGAAGAAACGCAACGACACGACCACAGAAGAGACAAGACACGATGTGCTTACGCCAAGTTGCCCACTACAGTTGTGGGCATGAGGTGATTGGTAAGTTGCGCAAATGTCGGCCATTCCTCGAGAAGGAGAAATCAGGAAAGGGTTCGTCCTTCTTCCGGTCTCTTTTCCGTAGCCGTCCGAAGTGCAAGCACGTCGCGGATGTCCGCAAGGATATCCCAGCCGCTTGCTCTACCACATGTGCCAGAAGGTGGGAGCACATGCGGGGAAAGCAGGAAAAGGAGTTGAAGCGGCGGGAGGATGCCAGAAAAGAGAGAGCCCAAGCCGCCGACCGCGAGTATGCCAACAATAAGAGCAGGGAAGAGGAGGCTTTGCGGCTACAGAAGGAGGAGAAGAGGCGAGGGGAGAGAAAGGAGAGCAATGGTAAGTCGACATCGACCACGACAACCTTCACCAGAAATACCCAACCGCGATCGTCTTGGCCATCGGTGTTTCATCAAGAGTCTCCACCCCCGCCCCCAGCCCGGGTCGAGGTCCAACGCACGCCTCATCGGCTTGCAGACCCGGCGACACCTCCCCAGAAACCCATCAGGCGGAAGCCAGTTCCAACCAGGACGGAAGCCCAGCACGCGCCGTCAAGACTTGCTGAGAGGCCGGTGCTGCCGCAAGCACCCATCGTGCAGAGACAACGTTCAATCAGGGTGGAGGCCCAGCGCGCACCCCCCCAGCTTGCTGACCGGCCGATGCTCCCTCAAGCACCCCCACCCCGTGTGCAGCAGCCACATCCAATCCGGGTGGAGGTCAAACGCGCGCTTCGTCAGCTGGAAGACCATCCGATGCTTGCCCAAGCGTCCGGTGCGCAGAAAACAAGTTCGACAAGGGTGGAGACACAGCCCGCGCCCTCTCGGCTCGCTGACCGGCCGGTACTTCCACAGACAAGCCGCGCCGGGAATCGTTCAAGAACCCCCATTCCCCGTACTCAAGCTAATATTGGTTCTCAAGGTCGCCCTACACAGTCCACGCAGATCCAGTCGAGGTTGCCTGTCGCGTCGACTCCAAAAGTGTCTGCCAACCTGGTTTCCCGCAGCAACGGACGACATCTCCGACATGACGAGGCGGGGACTCTCGACGATCCTCGGGCCCGTCTCCGGGCTGCTCAGCAGCCCAGTCGTGGAAGGTCTCAAGCACAACAGCCTGATGACGTTCAAACTGTCGCTGCGAGAAAGCCAGTCTTGGTGAGTCCCCCGGCCTTCATTCCTTCACCGTCTCGCGCAAGTGTCATTCAGCCATCTCGCGTCAGGACCTCCGTCATGACGTCGCAGAGCCGGCCCCCCTCGCAGGCAAAAAAGCAGACAAGTCAGCCATCACCGACCCAGTCGAGGCCCCCTGTTCCGCCAAAGGATAAGCCAGCGGTCCCACCGAAAACCTCATGGCAGCCGAAACATCCAAAACTGGCTCCTGCGCCACTTACCGTTCGACCTAAAGCGTCAGAGAGGGCCGTCCGGTCATCCGCGCCATCGCCGAGCAGCATACCTACCGGCAGCAGCAGGACCAACCCAACGACAGCCCCTCGCAAAAGGCCGGACAGCGTAAGTGTTCCCCCTCCCAGATCACAGTCGCCGGTGGATCAGCAGCAAGGATACACCACCACCGTGCCAGGCTACAGACCTAATCCCATGTTTGCTAACAGTTCAAACAGGCAAGGAAGCCAGCCGAGGTGAGTAGTCGCGGGCGACATAGTCCCAGACAACCGCCGCGTGCCAACGGCAACAGCAAAGCTAGCAGCAGCGCCCGGCCACCAGCGGCTGGGTCTGCGTCGCGGCGCCCGCAGAGGGCGCCGAGACCGACCCCGGCCCCGACGCCGGCAAAGCAGGTCAAGAAGAAGGCGGGTTGGCTCAGGCGGCTTGTGAACCCGTCGAGCGCTGCTAGCGTTGATTCGATCGAGTGGGTCTCGCGAGACGCGGCGAGGATTGAGAGAAGTTAGTCAATTGGGCGTAGGTAAGAGGCAGCTGAGGATCTCCTTTGTGGTGTTTTCTTGTTTTTTCGTTGTCATTGTAGGTGTATTTCTTTGTTGGATTTATTTCCTTTGTCGACCATTTCTAGAAATACTACTGCCGTGTTAATTGTCAGCAACAATTAAAAGATCATTGATCGATAAATAAACTGAGCCGCTCTTTGTGATTGTGATCGTGAATGTATACCATGATGTTGAACAAAGAAGGGGAGGAGAGCTTGGGCCGACCTTGAGCCTCGGGGGTTGAAGATGCCAGGAAACGCAATGAAAGCTGCATTGTCATTGCAGAAAGACGGAAGTGCTCCTGGAACTCTGAAGGACGGGCCCGAGCCATGGCCTCCATTGATGTACAAGTTTGACGTTGCCCAGTTTCAACGGCCACCGCCAGTGGCCCAACGGTCGCTGGCGGTGGTCGGGCTCCCGGCCCATCTTGGAAAGGTTAATTCTGTGTACAAGAGGTCGCCGGTTCGAGCCCGGGGTGAAAACAAAAAAGTAGTAGCTCCTCCCCAGGTCCGAACTGGGGGCCCGGTACGGGGACAAATACGTACCACCGGATCGAAGCAAACCTGGGCGCCAGTCCCGGGTTTCGTAGCCGGCTACCTCCCTCCGACCGGCGGAGGGGGCTAGCCGGTGAGCTTTTGCTGCTTCTCTCTCTTCGTTTGCTTGGAGTTTGGTTCAAAACTAGAAGTAGGGATTGCAGCAAGTCAAGACTTGCCTGTAGTGCTGCCATCCGCGTGAGGAACCTGAGTGACTCTGACGAGCTTGATCATCTGCATTTAGCTGAAGTGGTGGAGAAAGTTGATCCCTTGATGTCTAGAAAGATAGAGTTGACTGATGGTGTTGCCTCCAAGCCTGCAACCAGCTCGCTCTCCCTCCATTTGCCATTTAGTTTCATCGAGTTTGTTTTGTTTATTTCAGGGGGGCAGAAAGGGGAAGGTGAGGCAATTGTCTCCACCCATCTCACCAAGGTGAGGCCCAGACACGGTGTGGGGGGCCCACATAATTTCTTGCCGGCCCGCCGACCGACCTCAGGTGCTCAATCCACCGAATTTTCCACCACCAGCCCGCCAGCTCCCGAACCCCAGCCCACCGCGGAGCCGACAACGCACCGCGACGGCCGAATCCTCACCCTTCCAACCCAATTGGACACCAAACACACACCCGCCAGCCATGAGCAGGGCATTGCTGCGCTCCGTCCTGGAGCTGCGCACTCCCGTTGCGCGCCTCCTCCCGTCCCTCCGCCCGACGACGGCGACACCCACACCCGCCGCGATCGCGACAACCTCCTTCCGCTTCTTCAACCAAACAGCCCAGCACATCGAACCCACCCAGCCCGACCCAGCCGTCGCCGCCAACATCCAGCCCACCCCCACCCCACCATCACAACAACCCTCGCAAACCATCACCCAACAACCACCGCCACAACCCACCACCCCCTTCAGCGACTCCGTCCGCACCCTCCTCCCCCTCCTGGCCGCCCAACCAGGCCACTACATCACGGTCCTGATCCACGGCCGCCCCTACCTGGTGACGCAAGGCGACAGCATCCGCCTGCCCTTCCGCATGCCGGGCGTGCAGCCGGGCGACGTGCTGCGCCTCAACCGCGCCAGCGTGCTGGGCAGCCGCGACTTCACGCTGCAGGGGTCGCCGCACGTCGACGAGCGGCTCTTCGCGTGCCGCGCCGTCGTCACGGGCACCGAGTCGGAGCCGATGCGCGTCAAGATCAAGAAGAAGCGGAGGACGCGGCGGTCGCAGACGGTCAAGAGCAAGCATCGGTATACCATGTTGAGGATTAGTGAGCTGAGGGTTTGCAAGGAGGCGGTGGAGCAGGTTTGAGTTCTTATGGGGGGAGGGGGGAGGGATGAGGGAGATAAAGACAGTCCGTCAGCAGCCAGGTGTTCTGTGGATGGAGGGGTACTACAGGCACGGCGAACTTGTACGATGAAGGGGTAGCCTGTGATAGAAATGTATCATCATATATACAGTGCCATTGTACCGAAATCTGAAGTCTCCTCACGGCGTTAATCAACAATCTTGCCAAATCAGCAAGTGACTGAAGAAGAGATTGTGCCGGCCCAAGTCTCACCATCGGCCCGAGATGGCAAAATGGACCAAACTATCCACAACACTGCCAAAGTCACAAGCCGATGCTGGAGAGGGCAGTGCGAAACAACAAATCGAATAGTTTGATCACCCTCTCTTCTCGAGGGGTGGGGAGACTCAAATAAACATGCTCTCCCCAATCATTAACAAAGCATGTAATGCCCTGAGGCAACACCTCGTCAGCGACGCAGGCTCCCATGTATCCAAGAAAACCCCAAGCCAAAACACTCCTCAAACTCCAAGCTTCAAGCGACCAAAGCACAAAAATCCATCCCTGCCCCGGGTATAAGAATGTAACGTGTGGGGTCTTGAATCAAACATCCTCCTCTCCTTTTCAGAACATCGTCGCTCTCTCTTCATCTCCGTCTCCAACAGAACTCCAACAGGACAATCGTCACACGCCGTATCTTCCTCTCTCTTCATCTTTCATCTCCACCCCTCCTTCAGGCTGACTCCCAAACCGCATGCCCAGCGACTTCTTGCAACTAGCCCAGTACGCCGTAGGCCACATGTTCAATATTTCGGCATCGACCACGTCGCCGCGTCGAACGCGTTGCGCCACATCCCAAACGACATCCCGCAGAAGATTCTGCGTGATGGGGATGACCTTGCCGTGATCGGCAGCCGTGAAGATATCGTTGTGGAGCTCCAGCGGGTAGAGGAAAGGGTCCGTGGAGGAAAGGAGGTCGTCGCAGGTCGGCCGCTCCATGTGGTTTCGGTTCAGGCAGCGTTTCATGGTTCGGATCAGACTCGGCAGCACGCGGCTGCCATTCTCAGTGTATTCGGGAAACTCGATGTGGTGGTTCCAGTCCTTGATCGCGTTGACGCGGACGATCATGTTGGTGATGCTCGCAAACGGGCATTGCCCGTAAACCATCTGGTACAGGATGCAACCCAAGCTCCAGACGTCGCTGGCTTTGCCGAGCTTGAAGTGCCTCGGCCTCTGCAGTTGGGGGCCGCTCAGCTGGGCCTTGTTGCCTGAGGTGAGGGCGTATTCTTTGGAATCCATCAAGGACTCGGGAGACATGTAGTTAGGCGTGCCGATCTGCGCATCGCGGTGCACGTTGACCGTCATATCCGTTTGGATGGCATTAGCGATGCCAAAATCAATGACTTTGAGTCGGCCTTGGGCAATGACAAAGTTGGCGGGCTTCAGGTCGGTATGGATGATGTCCTTGTCATGCACCGCCTGGACGCACTCGACCATCTCCTTCCACCAGTATCGGACAAAAACCGGGTCAAAGCGGCTGTCCTCGGATGAGTGGCTCCGAAGGAAGGTATTGAAATCGAGCTCGCCGGGTTCCAACACCTGGAAAACGATTAGCACATGACAATGGGCCAGGAACAGTCCCGAGGTCGACTTACAAGGCTGAGCATCTTTTTCTCGGCATTGAATTCGTGGTCAATGAGCTGGATGACGCGGCCGACTCCAGTCAATCGCTGCAGCAAGGCGATCTCGCCGTGATACCCCCTGATGACCCGCTCGTCCAGACCCTCGAGGGACACGCGTTTGAGGGCAAGAAGCTTCCCGTTTTCAGCCGCGACACGGTAGACCTTACCGGACCCGCCGCGGCCAAGAGCGTCGATTCTCGTGTACGTTTTGCCGTTGACACGAAGGAGAAACTGCTTCTTCTTGTTGGGTTGCAGAGTGGTGGAGGCACCAGCAGCCGTAGTGGCCGTCTCGGCAACCGACATTTTCGGTGGAGGCGGTGGAGCGGGTCTTTGAGCAGTGTTGTGGGACCTCGCGGTAAGAATGTGGTGGCTCGGGGCGGCATGGACGAGGTGATTTGGGACGGCTAGGGCCGGGGCGGCATAGATCTCATGAGCGGGCTCGACGACGTCGAGCTTGATGGGTGCCACAGGGGGCAACGGCGCCCTTTGGCTCTGCGCGGGACGAGAAGCGTTGGCCGGCCGGGTTGCGGGTGGGACCGCAGAGACGAGCTCGGCAGGAATTTCATTTTCCTTGTCCTCTCCAGCGACCTCGGGAAGAGGGGGAGTTGGGATCCGGTAAACCAACTGTTGATGGGTTTGCACCGGCTTTCTCTGGCTAACGGGTGTCATAAAGGTGCCCTTGTGTCTGCGGAGGGCAGCTCTGGCGAGGTCTCTGGCACTGGCGCTAACAGGGCTGCCAGAGGCGGCGAAGTCGGGGTATTCGGAGGCGGCCGAAGCAGCAGCCTGCTGCTCCTGCTGGGCTCGGGATTGCTGGCTGGCGGACTCCTGATCCAAACCATACGCATCTGCCTCAAATTGACCATCGGCCTCTTCATCTTCACTCTGCCGTCGACGCCCGCGGCGAGCAGGGCCAGAAAGGAAGCTGCCAGGGGTCTTGGCGACTCTCTTGACCCGCATCGAGGACTGCGGAGCGGCAGCAGACGGTTGGGGAGCGGCAGCGGCGCCAGATCGGCCGTCGCGCTCGGTAGAGTGCGTTGTGTGCTTTGGACGCGGATCAGACGAGCCTCCGGGGCCTGGTCTCTGTCCCGACGACCCGACGGTAATCCTGACGGTCCTGACCACCGGGGTCTTGGCGGAAGGCTCATGCTGCGCAACCGGCGATGATGCGGCCGTCGGCTTTGGGACATCCGAGCTCTCCGGTACCCTTCCTCGAGTAGAGGACGAAAGCGAATTGCGAAGGCTCTGGCGGTGAGTGCTGCTGACGGTAGGGTTATGGGCCCGGTTGGCCGAACTCGGGGCGAAGAGGCGAACAATGCGCTTCCGAGGGGCCGGGCTACTCTCGCGACTGCCTGCCGGCGAAGAGTGCCTGGAGGACTGGGCACTGCCGGTTCGTGCGTGCCGAGTGACGCGGGTGGCCCTGACAGGAGGCTCCTGGTCCCTGGTTGCTGCCGCGGTGGTCGGGATAGAGCTTCTCCTAGAGGCATTCCGGGAGTGGGGGCGGCTTTGGGGTGATTGAGGACGCGAGGAAGCTGCGTCTCGGCTCCGCTTCCAGGAGGACTCCTGGTCCCCGCTGGTGCGCCTGGTTGGGGCCGGGATCGTGGTCTTAGACGCGGTAGACGTGCCGGATGTGCGGCGAGCAGCCGACGCAGCGACGCCAGTTGACGACGCGTCAGAGCCGTGTCCGCCACCCAGTAGAGCCTTGGTGATGGCGCTCAGCTTCATAGGACTAAGCACCTCGTCATCCGAGCTGTCGGCAGTCGTGGATGGCTGGCCTCGCAGTGCTAGTCTTGCTGATGTCCGCCTTCCCATGGAGGCATGCTGAGTGCCCACGGCGAGCGGGGCTCGCGACATGTTGAAGAGTGAGCGCGGGTTAGGCCGTGTAGTTGAGGTTGGTGGCTCTCCACGCGTCAGAAGGTCCGTTCCTGAGCGCGGAGGCTGCTGGAGCAAAGATGCTGGCGCAAGCGCGGGTGTCCGAATAGTGAGTCGTGATTCGTTTCGTCAAGAGCAAAGTCGAAGAAGGAAGCAATTGCGTTGTCTGGATCGCGAATGCTGAATGCCGAGTGCTGAAGTGCCGGATGCTGAGCGCCACGACGTTGCTTGTGTGTGCATTCCATGTTTGGGAGCGGAAGCTGCATGGGGCTGGGTTTTGTAGCAACATGGGGGGGAGACCCACTCTACCCTGGCTGGCCAGCGTGACAGCGCGGGTGGTCCGCGTTGGCCCAGCAACGCGCAGTCTGAAAATTGAGCTTTGGCTGCGGGTCCGCCAAGCGCGTCGTCCCGTCGCGCGTTCATGCAACCAATTTAGCCATATGCTTCGGTGTTGGCCTCAGGCAGCTCGACCTGACATGATAAATAAGGTGGATCCTTGGATGCGGTCTCAGATCACGAAGCAACTTGGTTTCTTGAAGTGGCTTCCGCAACGAACACCGACAAGGGGTTGGCCTGACGTTGCCTCGGGCAAGTCAGCAAGGTCATGTTTCCATCCCCCCATGGGCACTGGAGCAGACAGCTGATCCCTGAAGCTGGGAGGACAATGCAAGACCACACATCACCCCATTCGAGTTTCCGCACATGGATGTCAAGACATTCTACACACGACCAGGATGAAACAACACCGAAGAAACCCTGGTACTCTATTGTCCCAATCTATATGGCACTGCACGCCGGTCGGATCAAGTCCCCGGATACCCCAGAAGTTCAACACCAGTGTGAGAGCACCGGTTTTGCAAGGAACATCGCAAGCTTGTGCATAGGTCGTAAAGGCTCTTCGGAAATGTCCACACAGCCGGGACCGGCTTCGTGGCGATCGCGGGGAGGCGCTTAGTCGAAGAGACCGAAGCCCATGTCCTCGTCGGACTCCTCCTTCTCTGTCGCGGGTGTTAGCGAGGCAGGGTGTGCAATGTTCACGGGAAAACTCACCCTCCTCCTTCTCCTCCTCCTTGGGAGCCTCAGCGGCAGCACCGCCAGCGGCAGCGCCACCAGCAGCGGCAGCGCCGCCAGCACCACCGGACGGGACGGAGGCGAGCTTGGAAGCACCCTCAGCGATCAGCTGTGTCACCACCATGTTAGTACAAAGCACATCTCTTCAGTTCCATGTTGCAAAGTCGGCGCACCTCGTTGATGTCCTTGCCCTTGAGCTCGGAGATGAGCTTGTCGAGGCGGTCGCTGTCGGCCTCAATGCCGACGGACTCGAGGACGGCAGTGATGTCGGCGGCCGAGGGGGAGGTGTTGCCGCCCAGGCCGAGGAGGAGGTAAGCTGCGAGGTGCTTCATTTTGATGGTCTGTTTCGACGTCGTTGTCAGCCTCGGCGTCTCGTTCTCAAATTCGTCGGTTGCAGTACTGTCGCCAGAATCACCCACCTTTGAGGAGTTTGGAAGAACAAGAGATGTCAATCAATTTTAACCGCAAGTTGGGCGGAGAAAGACTCTTCTTAGTTCCGGTCGGTGATGGCTGGTTCCAAGAGAGGTCGCAGGGCCGATTTATTTTGTAATTCTGAGCAATTGTGAGCCCGCAATTTTCGGCCCCGCCTGTCACCTGACCTCGAAATAGGGCAGAATGTGGTGCTGACATAATTCTCTTGGCAATGGGGTGGCTTCCAGACCCGGAGCGGTTGCACATGGCTCCGAGGTGTGCAATCGGGCAGCAGGCTGCAGCGCCCGGGCCTGTTTGCAGACCGGCCCACGGCAGGTGGGTCTTCTGACGCCCCCCTCCAGCAAGTTAAAAAGCGGCTGTTCGTTCGCCTTGGACCGCCATCGATCACGCAAACTCTTTGTTCCCTTCCAACACCCGTCGCCGTTAATCGCTGCGCCTCCGCCGGTATTATCGACGAGTCCCGTACTCTCCGCCTCGACGACTACTCGATTTCCGGCAGAACAGGCGGTTCTCGAGACTGGGAAGCGCCGGTGGCAAGATTCCAGGTTGATTTGGGCGGTTCCAGCTCGATGCCTTGGCGGCAAGACTTGGTGTGAGGCTGGGGAGGGTTCACGCAAACCGTGGCATCATCACCTAGGGCTCCCGCACTCGGGGCGCATCTGTCGCAATGGCGGTGAGCGAGAACCAATCCCGGCTGCTCGTATTGATAGCTACTGACTGGTCCCTTCGTTTAGATTCTCGATTTGCTTGCATCCATTACCGGCGAAAAGCCGTCTCCGTCACCAAATCCCGTGCCCCGCCCGAGCGCAACAGTGCCTAAGCGAAAGGCTGAGGATCAGTTGCGTCCAGTCGGACTCAAGGTCGCGCGCACGGAGTCGATCCCCGAAAGGCCATCACGCCCGAATGGCGACCTGCCAAAACCGTCCGCTCGACCGGGGGATCGGCCACTCGGCGGTTCCGGAGACAAGCCGTCTCCGAAGCCCCGACCTGCTGCTCTCGACAGGAGGACCTCGAACGAGAAGTCCAGTGGCACTGGGCCCAGGACTGGCGGCGCCGGCACTGCGGGAAAGCTGTTGCCTTCGCGGCCTCTTCCCAGCCGGCCGAGCCCGACAGACTCTGGTCCGCCGAAAAAGCGGTCGTATGCTGAGATCATGGCCCGGGCAAAGGCCAACTCGGAGCACCGGGAATCTTTGGGCAAAATTCAACACAAGACGGTTGAGCGGAGCATGACGATGAAGGAGCGGAAGGAGATGAAGACGGAAGACGCGAAGAGGGCGAAGACGGCCGCGAGAAGGGTTGCGACTGGAGGAGCCTCTCGGCCCGGTTCTGGAAGCAGGCCTCCAGCCGATGCGACAAGGCCCTCAGGGTCCCGGAATGGTTTCGCCGCATCCGGCGCCACAAACACCAAAAAGGCGGCCCCGGTGGAAGAGAAGAAGGTCAAGAAGGCAGCATTGGCTACAACGGGATACACGGGCACCGCGCGTCCGCGGCCCGGGGCGTCTACCCCGGCCAAGGGTGGCGCTTCGAGCCGTCCAGGCTCTGACTCTCATTCTCGTGACAGACCTCGATATGGCGGCCCTCTCTCAACCTCCCGGAGGAGGAACGAGGAAGACGAGGAGATGGACGACTTTATTGTTGACGACGAGGATGAGGAGCAAGAACCGGGGTATGATAATGGCCGGCAGTATCGCTATGACTCGTACGATGACGAGTCCGACATGGAGGCTGGCATTTCCGATATCGAGGACGAGGAGCAAGAAGCTGCCCGCTACGCCCGGCGTGAGGATCTGGAGCAGGAGGCCTTGGAGAAGCGGCTGAAGCGGGAGAAGGAGGAGCGCAAGCGCAAGTTCCTCGAGACCACCAAGTCCAAGAGCGGTGGTCGCTGAGTTGACTCGGACGACTGCCGTGGTCCAACCTCAGCGCGGCAGGGGGCTACCAGGATACTTGGGAGCATTTTGGTTTTTGGGTGTCGTGTAATTTGGGAAGCACTGGGGGATCCGGCGTTGACATTGCTAGAGGGAACACTCGGCGCCATCTTGCATCAGCATGGAGTCCACGGTTTACGGCGGGTTATCATGTACCTAGTTATCCAGAGCATCGTTTTGTCTTTACATTGTATTCATCATCCAGCCTGTATATTGCAACACACCCGCATCTTCAACGCATTTCCTGTGCCATGTGTATTCACCGCAGACGTATTCTGCGCGTCCTTGGAAAATACTGCGACCTGCACCAGGCATGTTCTGCAGGGGCACGGCTGTCTACCTAACTCAAGCACGTCGTCCCCTGCTTTCGGCAGCTCCCGTCTCCGCACTCTCCCAGCTTGTCGTTGCTGGCTGCAAGGCCAGTGGAGGAGGATGCAGGGCTGGCTGCTGCTGTGCTGGGGGATTGATTGCGGGGACTGGCTTCGACTGGATGGCTTGCCCCAGCCAGCCAATGAGCGGAGGCCCTGCAATGCCCCACCAGACGCATCCTGCCACCCAGCGACCAGTCCGATAAGCCCGTTGATTTTTTTATCAGTGAACGTCCCTAATGCTGGATCGCACGCGCGCCCGGACTTGAACCCCATCCCCAGAGGCCCCAAGTATCTCCGGCCACCTCAGAATCGACAGCTTGGGCACTCTAGACACTCCTTTGAACGTTCGAGTCCCTTCCGAGGGCATCAACAGTCAACATGGTCAGTACCATCCCCAGCTCTCGAAGGGCATCGTCCACTAACCGCTTTGCTTGCACAACCACAGCCCCAGAACGAGTACATCGGTATGCTCCCTCCTCTCCTCCTTCGAATCGACGGCGGCAATATTCCTCGATGCCCCTTCCTCGCATCGCAACCGAGCACACACCCTTTCTAACCCCTATGCCCGATCCACAGAGCGGCATCGCAAGCTCCACGGCAAGCGCCTCGACCACGACGAGCGTGCCCGCAAGAAGGCCGCCCGCGAGGGCCACAAGCAGAGCGAGAATGCCCAGAACCTGCGCGGCCTGCGGGCCAAGCTGTACGCCAAGCAGCGCCACGCCCAGAAGATCCAGATGCGCAAGACCATCAAGCAGCACGAGGAGCGCAACGTGAAGGGCGCCCCCGCCGAGAAGGAGCCGTCCGACCCCATCCCCGCCTACCTGCTCGACCGCGCCAACCCGACAACCGCCAAGGCCCTCAGCTCGCAGATCAAGAACAAGAGGGCCGAAAAGGCCGCCCGCTTCTCCGTGCCCATCCCCAAGGTCAGGGGTATCAGCGAGGAGGAGCTGTTCAAGGTGTATGTGCTAGGTCTCTGCTGTGGTGAGGCTGGCTGGGAGATGGAGCTGACGGAGAGATAGTGTCAAAACGGGCAAGAAAGTCCAAAAGAAGGGTACGTTTCTTTCGAGAGAGGATGTGGTGCTTTGAGTGCAGATGCTAACCGAGTCATCAGGGTGGAAGCGTGTTGTCACCAAGGTTGGACTCACTGGAAAACCAGCCACCGCAGCGATGATGCTAATTCCAACCTTAGCCTACCTTTGTCGGGCCCGACTTCACCAGACGGCCGGTCAAGTACGAACGTGAGTGCTTTCCCGAAGCCTTTCCCCCACACTCGCGGGAGAAGCTCACAACGTGCAGGCTTCATCCGGCCCATGGGTCTGCGTTACAAGAAGGCCAACATCACCCACCCGACTCTCAACGTCACCGTCCAGCTCCCAATCTTGGGCGTCAAGAAGAACCCGAGCAATCCTTTGTATACGCAACTTGGCGTTCTGACCAAGGGCACAATGTATGTCCCATCCATACATCCCTCGCCCCCCGCAGGCCCGTTCCTAACCACATCGCAGCATCGAGGTCAACGTCTCCGATCTCGGTATTGTCACAGCCTCGGGCAAGATTGCCTGGGGCCGCTACGCGCAGATCACAAACAACCCCGAGGTAAGAACTCCTGGGCAGCGCGTATTGATACTGGCAATTGACCTAACCCTCGACAACAGAACGATGGCTGCTTGAACGCTGTGCTCCTGGTATAAATGTTGCTTGGTTTTTGGGGATCTATGGGTGGGGGTTCGCAAGACTGGCAAAAGTTGGCATGGGAACGGCGTCTGGTGTTGGGAAGATGGTTGAACCCGATATTATTCATTCAATGCGATATTTTTGGGACCATGTGGCAGTGCAGATAATATGAGAGACGGATTCGGGCCTCGAAGAATCTGAGGACGGCTACGTCTCTATACGTCCCAAATCTGGCGATGTCGCAGGTGATTCAGCGTTTATGAGAGTGATTGCTTCGGTTTTATTATACGCAATACGATGAGAGTCCTGCGGCCGTGTGTCACCACCATGATGGCGTTGGAGCTACCTGCTCATCTGGTACATCGGTTGGAGGATGGCTACTACTCGCACCGTCCACGTCTATGCTCTCAAGCCCTGACGCTTTCAACTATTCCTACTAAGACCAATTCAGCCGGCAGGAGGTGGTTAACATAGCAGCGCCAACATATGAAGATAATCATGTCCTCGGCGGGCCTCCACTTCTAGTTTCATGTTGAGTGAACAGCGTGTCGGGGACAGCCTCAACACAGCCAAGCCGACAGCATATGACTCGGCAGTCCTGAGTGGCGTCGAATTGTCCCGTATTCGGGCCGCTGACGGCATCGTGCCGATCCCCGAGTACGCCGTTTGTCCGGCTACTATTGGCAGTCGATGTGCCTGTGCAGCTGGACCGCCTCCTCCCAACTCAAGTCCTGATCGCATAACCCATGCGCCAGTAGCATGAGCACACACGCTAGCAGCGTGATTGCCGCTGAACGATATGACAGGCCCAGAGTCTGGGTCCCAACGAACGATGGCTGAGCGCCAGGACGGCATGCGGGTATCACGGGAGGCGAAGCTAGCGCTGTGAGAGCCAGCCTGCTTTTTGAGCGCCCTACGCAAAGCGCAGCGACACTTGGATGCGGTTTCCGCTGAGCGAGGTGATCTTGGCGGCAAGGGCTTTCTCGTTATCAAGGGCAGTGATGTCGTCGCCGCCGCCAATGCTGTTGCCGTAGATCATAACGTTGGGGACCGTTTTCCTGCCCGTCATCTCTCCGAGCTTGGCTTGGATTTTCGGCCCCAGGGGATGCAGGTCCAACTCGACGACGTATGGTGCCGGCTTGATGTCGTACTTCTCGAGCAGAACTCCCTTGGCGCGCTTGGAGTAGGGACAGTACGACTTGGAGAAGATGATGACTGGGAAAGGCGCGGGTCAGCAGATGCACTCATGCCGCACATCACGGAGGGCTCAGTAATCACCTGGCGACTTTTTCAGGATATCATTCAAAACAGCCTTAACCTCCAGATCCTCTTCGGTTTCCTCGGTTTCCTGAGGCTCCGGGTCGGACTTTGGTTTCGGCGCCGGCCTGGTCTGCCCCCCCGCAGAGCTCCCGACTCCCACCACTTCCTCCGGGGTTTCAGGCTTCTTGGGGCCTTTAGCGTTTGCGCTGTCCTTCGCTTTTTGCTCAGCCTGGCGCATACGGGCGGCCATCTCCCGAGCCAGGGCGGTGTCGTCGTCGTCGACGTCTCCGTCAGCGTCAACATCGTGATCCGCCACAATCTTTTGGATAGGCGGCGGTCTAGCGGCGTGGCCCCTATCCATCGCGTTCAACGTCTTGGAGTAAAAGTCGTGCAGCGATCGCGTGTCGGGGTCTCGAGAATGGCGGGCTTGCGAGGTGAAGAAGAGGAGGGTAACGACACCAGCAAGAACCAGGTACGTGAGCACGCGGAAACGCCGTTGGGACGGCATGGCGGGCAATGTACAGTATGTCTTTCTCTCGTGTTCGGTTGACGTGGTTGTCGAGGGTGTTTTGGTCGCGAGTTGTCGTCGAGAAACGGGTGATAACGTCAGCCGCGTTGCGAGGAGTGCAGGCTTCGAAATCGGTGTGTCCCAGTCGCGTAGCCGACAGTGCTCCAATCCAGCTGCTTGGCTTAGTCGGGAACGAAAAGTCGTCGTGTTGAAGTCGACATGGCATCGAGATCGAAAGACAGGAGAACAGCTTCTGGGATCGGCATCCCTGGTCGCTGCATCCCAAAGCGGAGAAGCTGCTCCAGCAGCAATCTTCCGAATGCAGGTGAGGCGGCGAATCAAGACAGCGGGAGGATGGTTCTTGTGGGCCTGGGATCCGGCTGTGGGGGAGCTGCGGGTCGGCTGCCCGCTGTGAACCAGCGGCCAGGTGCTGGGGCGGCCTGGCGAGCCTGGGCATTCGTCAAACCTCCACCGGGAAATGCCAGCACTTCGACAACCGCAGACCACAAATCGACTGCGCCGCTCCCAAGACTGAAAAGGATTCGGCAACAGCTAGAAAAGGAAGGCTGCATGACATCACACTGCTGGACCGTCTCTAAACGAATGATGCGGAGGGGAACAAAGCTTACAAATTTCACAACTCCGACCCAGGGATTTAACCCCGAAGGATTACCATGTGTAACAGCCTTGGAACATACCTCTCTGCTGTTGAATCATGAATCATGAGTCCGACATGGTGGGATAAATAAGGAGCCTCCGTACCAGTCAAGAAAGTGTGAGAGAAACACCGGCGACATCTTTCACGCCTCTCTATTTCACACCACTCATCTCACCCCCTCAGAATCAAAACAAGCCCCCTATCCAACCCCTATCCCCTATCCACTCACAAAACACAAACCAAAACCAAAATGGCCTCCCTCCCGCCTTCTATCCCCCCAACCCACGCCGCCATAGCCATCACCCACGCCCGCGCCCCCCTCGCCCTCCTCACGGTGCCAACCCACGCCCCCCTGCCCTCCGAAGCCCTCATCCGCGTGACCTGGACCTCCTCCTCCCCAGTCGAGCTCCACCGCGCCGACGGTGGTCTGCTGCTCCCCGCGGGCGACGCACCAGCAAATTTCATCCTGGGTTGCACCTTTGGCGGCACCGTCGTCGCGCTCGGTGCTGAAGGGAGCCATCTGGCCGTGGGCGACAAGGTGTTTGGGTTCGTGCAGGACGGGGATGAGAGGCAGGCTGGGTTTCAGGAGTATGTTACTGTGCCGGTTTGGCGGGTGAGTAAGGTGGTTGCAGGACTGGGCGTGAAGGAGGCGGTGACGGTGCCGGGGAATTTGGTGACGGCTGTGCATGCTGTTACAGAAGACTTGGGGTTGGAGTTGGCTTGGTAGGTCTCTTTCTTTTCTCTTTAATTTGCTGTTCTTGTTTGTTGTTCGGCGAAATGCGGGAATAGTAGACTGACGTGGATTCTAGGCCCAAACCTGAAGGGTGGACGCCGCCGGAAGCCGAAAAGGTGATTCTTATTTGGGGTGCTGCCAGTGGCGTGGGCATGTACACCCTGCAGGTGCTACGCCATTGGGGATACCGACATCTGGTGGCGGTTGCGAGTGCGAAGCATCATGATATGCTGAAGGAGCTGGGAGCGAGGGAGTGTTTTGACTATCGGAAGGAAGGTGTCGTGGAGGAGGTGTTGCGCTACATTGGCCGCACCCAGGGGGCGTCGGAACCGAAGGTGCCGTTTATTCTCGACTGCATCGGGTCTGTCGAGGGGACCTTGCGGCCGTTGACCAAGATTGCCGAGCCGGGGAGCAAGGTGGCTATCATGCTTCCCGTCATCAAGGTACATGCCAGCGAGGACCAAGCGTCGGAGCTCGAGATGCACGTCAATAACGTGTTGCCGGAGGAATGGAAGAAGGGGGTTCAGCTGAAGGGCACGAGGACTTTCTTTTACCAAAAGGTAAGCAGCACTCGGCAGTTCACGACATTCCAGACGAGTTAACGCTAATGGCTTGACAGAACGAATTCTTCAAGACTCACCTCCAACCCGAAATTGTGCCCGCTCTATTAGAACAGGGGGTAATCCAGCCAAACAAGACGCGGGTAGTGGAGGGCAGCACGTTTCTTGAACGAGCCCAAAACGCTCTCAACCTTCTCAGGGACCAGGCTGTGTCGGGAGAGAAGCTTGTGTGGAGGGTAGCAGAGGCAGAAAACTGATCTGACTGAAGAAGTACGTAGAAGAACTAGTGGCATTCAACTCATCATTTGTCTTCTCAGGGGTAAGAGGCCCGGGAAGAGCTGAATCCCGGGTTCTCATGGTCACAACAGATCTGAGTTTAACTGTTCAACTCTTGCTCGATTGGCCGATCATGCCGACCAAGCTAGACCAACGGTCCTCTTCTCTTCTTGGGCTCGTTGCCGATCTGATGTTACTCCCGGAAGGAGATCAGCCGAACTGCCGGGATGATTGATTGGTGGCAGATTCGGTCTTTGGTAAATGCGCCATTCTACTGTTTGGCATTTGAGGGGCAAGAGAAAGCCCAACAATTGCCGACGGGAGAAAGATGCCATCCTGGTTCCTTTCCAACGGTGAATGGCAGCAGACACCTTGGTAGGCTAGCGGGAGTCGGGCCAGATGACCCCCCCAAGACCAACCCTCCGCTACTTTGGCCAAAACAGGAGAGAGAGGATATCCTCCGCAACGCCAAGGATGGCATGTTTCAAGCATATAACAAGCTACTAACCCCAGGATGGCGGCTAGGAGACCTCATAGCAGCCCCCCTAATCTGATTCCCAGTCCCATCAGCTGACTGTAGGGACGTAGACGGTCCTCGACGCAGTTTCTCACCCGGTAACTGACAGGAACGATGTTCAAATCCTTAGCAGCCGTTCTCCTCGGTCTTTCCGCCGCTAACGCTGCTCTCACCTACAAAGGCGTGGACTGGTCCTCGGTTACGGTTGAAGAGCGCGCAGGTGTCTCGTACAAGACTGCGAACGGCGTCGCGCAACCGTTGGAGAAGACGCTAGTCGCGAGCGGTGTGAACACCGTGAGGCAAAGAGTCTGGGTAGGCCCCAAAGACGGCAACTACAACCTCGACTACAACATCGCCCTCGCTAAAAGAGCAAAAGCTGCCGGGCTCGGGGTGTACGTCGACTTCCACTACAGCGACACGTGGGCAGACCCTGCGCACCAGACCATCCCGGCCGGGTGGCCCACTGCCGTTGGCGACTTGGCCTGGAAGCTGTACAACTACACACTGGATGCGGCGAACAAGTTCCAGGATGCAGGAGTCCAGCCCACCATCATGTCCATCGGAAACGAGATCACGGCCGGGTTGCTGTGGCCCACCGGAAAGACCACCAACTGGGCCAGCATTGCGCAGCTGCTGCACTCGGCCGCGTGGGGCATCAAGGACTCGAAACTCAACCCGAAGCCAAAGATCATGATCCATCTCGACAACGGGTGGTAAGATCCCCTGGCCCTTGTTCCCCCCCATCGCGCATGCAGTACTGAGAGAGACCAACAGGAACTGGGACACCCAGAACTACTGGTACACCAATGTGCTGAAGCAAGGCACCCTCGTGCTGTCCGACTTTGACATGATGGGTGTCTCGTTCTATCCATTCTACTCGGCCTCGGCTACACTGGCCTCGCTCAAGTCGAGCTTGAACAACATGGCGAATGCGTGGGGCAAGGAGCTCGCCGTCGTCGAGACCAACTGGCCAACGTCGTGCCCGAGCCCCAAGTACGCCTTCCCCTCCGACGTCAAGAGCACCCCCTTCTCAGCCGCCGGGCAGGCAACCTTCGTCACAAACGTGGCCAGTGTGGTGTCCTCGGTGAGCCGCGGAGTCGGGTTGTTCTATTGGGAACCCGCTTGGATCCACAATGCGAACCTGGGCTCGTCGTGTGCCGACAACACCATGTTCTCGCAGTCTGGGCAGGCTCTGTCAAGCTTGTCGGTGTTTCAGCGTATCTAGGGGGCCCAGGCCAGAAGCAGTGGACGGAGGAGAAAAAGGGAGCTAAGAGCATGAAGATGAGGTGGACGTTCTTCTCCTTTCTCGTCTTATGTCCTTCTTGATATCCTTTCTTCAGATATTCTCGCAATGAAACAATGCATCGAGTCCTAAAACAAATCGCGTGATGAACCTGATGCTGAGCAATGCAATGTGCAAGGCATGGATTGAAAGGGGCTCCGTTTCAGTTCCAACAACGGAGGACTTGCAAGCTGCAGCTGCAGAGCCCCAACTGGTTGGACCCTTTGGCTGAGTTCCACTTGTTCCCTGCAGCCACAGTCCGCCACACCGCGCGCAGCCACCCACACCAATCACAGCCCGCTGGGCGGCGTGCGAGGGCTGCGAGGGCACAGAACCCTACGAATTTTTGGAGTGGAGCCCCCAACGCAGCAGCGATCCAACCACGCAGCTGCGAAACCCGCCCCAAGTCAAATCCACCCCATCATCGCGACAACCAGAATTTCGCTCTTCGATACCAGCACTATCGAACAGCGGAATCCGTGATCACCACCAACCGCAATCATGGCTGACAGCGGATATGTACGTGCCTCTCCTTCCCGGCCTGCACGGTTTTCGGATGCATCACGACTTTCACCGCGACCCCTCGAACCGGCGAAACCACGCAGCGTTGGAGGAGCATTTGGCTAATGGTGGGAATGACAGGATGCCGAGGCGGCGGCCGAGATGAAGAAGAAGAGAGCTTTCCGCAAGTTCTCGTTCCGCGGTGTCGACCTCGATGCGTAGGTGCCCCTCTTCTCTTGCCCATGACACTACCACGACGGACGGACCGGGACAACGAGGCTTTGGGGACTTGGCATTGGCTACAAGAGGAGGGAAGGCATTTCGGGAGAGAGGAAGGATTGGAACCGGACCACAATCAACCTCGAGATGGGGAAAAGCAAAGGCACTGTGCTGACAACGAGTCCCCGTGCAGCCTCCTCGACCTGGGCTCCGATGAGCTCCGCGACGTCGTCCACGCCCGTGCCCGCAGAAAGATCAACCGCGGTCTCAAGCGCCGCCCCATGGGCCTGATCAAGAAGCTCCGCAAGGCCAAGCAGGAGGCCAAGCCCAACGAGAAGCCCGACCTCGTCAAGACGCACCTCCGCGACATGATTGTCGTCCCCGAGATGATCGGCAGCGTCATCGGCATCTACTCCGGCAAGGAGTTCAACCAGGTGGAGATCAAGCCTGAGATGGTTGGCCACTACCTTGGCGAGTTCTCTATCACATAGTACGTCCCTCTTTTGCTTGACCATTCAGTCACAGAATTCCGGTCACTGACACCCCTCCAGCAAGCCCGTCAAGCACGGTCGGCCAGGTATCGGTGCCACGCACTCTTCTCGTTTCATTCCTCTGAAGTAAGGGCTCTGGGATATGGGTGGTTCTTGCATTCAGTCAGTCATGGATTCGGCGAAACGGGACACGGTTCTGCTCACGGGGCGTTGAGCGATGCGCAATGCAATGCCGAGACGCGCTATCTTGGAGGGATCACGAGATAGTCCATTACCAAAAGAGCAATTCAAGTGCTGCAGTTCGGGGGTCGATGACACACAACAGTTTCGGGGTCTATGTGTGAGCTGTTTGAGAAGAACTTTGATACCCTTTCACTCCGGTTTTGTTGCTTGAGAAGACCTTTGATACCTTTCCCTTAAACTCCCCCTCAAAAAGACCAGTTTACAAAACCCCACACGAACTCCCTAACCCTCCCAAGTGCCCCAGCAATCCCCCCTCCCGACACACCTCGCACTCGCAAGCAAACCCCTTCTCCCGCTTGCCATAGTCCCAGGTTAGCTGCTCGCCGGCGCGGATTGCCCGCCGGGCCTGTACGCAGATGTGCCGTGGGCGGACAAAGTGGGCCAGGCCCGAGGGGCCGATGCGCCAGGTGCAGTTTGGGCCGTGGACATTCAATGCGTTGTTGGTGTTGGTGGAGTTGGTGCTGGTGGGGGTGGGGTTGGTGGGCGTGCAGCAGTGATTGATTAGCGAGGCGAGGAGGTAGATGCATGCTTCGCGAGTGGTGGCTGTGCTGCTGGTGGTTGTGTTTGTGCTTGTGTTAGTGGTTGGTGTTGATGCTGCCGCTGTCGTGCCGGCGACGGAGGGTGGGAGCTGGAAGGCGTAGTGTTTGAAGAAGTCGAGGCAGGCAGCACGCGCCTCGGGAGAGGAGGTGTTAGGCGCCGGCTGGAGGGCCCCCGTGTACGCGGCGTATTGCTCGGGGGTGACCGTCGAGGCGGCGAGTTGCTGGCTGCGGGCGGGGACCAGGTTCTGGCCCATCGCGGCCGGGGAGGAGAGCGTGGCTGCAGCTGAGGCGTAGGAGACGGGCGGGACGCCGAAGCGAGCCGCGAGGATGGGGAAGGCGACGGCTGTCACATCGTGGTGTGAGGTGAGGGCAGCGCGGTAGGCGGCCACCTGGCTCTGCATGAGGGCCTTGTCTGCCGCGAACACTTCGTTGAAGCGCGCCGTCATGAGGGGCGCCTCGTGGAAGATGAACTCGTCCTTGGCAAGGTCGCGGGCCGCGAAGAGGCCATAGCCAATGGCGGGGTTGACGAAACCGACTCGCACGGTCGGGAGATCGAGCGGGGCTCTGCCGAGGAACTGAGAGGGCGCCTGCGGGGGGTTAGTGTGATGGAGAGGAAGTTGAGAGGGTGTGAGAAGTCCAGCGCTATCGGCCCATTGAGTCGACGTTGTGACATGCCTTGGCTTGCTTGGAGGCATCAAACACTTGATTTGCGACCGTCCCCATGCTGGCATCAAGTGCGCTTGCGGACGTTGGGCGGCGGTCGGAATGCGGGAGCCAGCATTGGGCTCTCGGTTCGCCGAGTGTGCGAGACCCGGAGGCCTCGGAGGCGCGGGCTGTCTAGTAGCGATCGGAAGAGTAAAAGGACAAAGCACAAGGCTGCACAAGGCTGCAGGCCAAAACAGCTGCAGGAAAGGACGTTGGGCTGCGGAGGGTTGCTTCGGCGTCTAAAGACAGGGTAAAGTTTCGTGTATGGAGGTATGTACAGGTAAGGCACGTGTGCCACAACGTGGGGTATTATCGGCACAGCAAAGACCCCCAGCCGCAATGTCTCGCTACTGGGAAGCCGCGGCGGACAGTTTCCTCGCCTTGCGCGCCTCGTCGTCGATATGCTGCTGCTTGTAGTGGGCAACGACCCGGTCAAGGTTGGCGTAGTGTCCGGCCGGGACGTTGAAGGGCGAGCCCGTGGTGAAGACCCTGTCACGTGGTCAGCATGTGTTACACCAATGACAGACAGGTTGCGTCGGAGAGTGCCGTTTCGGTGCTGTGCGTCTGGGGGTTGTTTGTGGGGGTCCTCAAGGAGACGAGGGGCGGTTGGAGGAATCGTTGCGACATCGACGGTGCTTCGTTGGGGGGCGGAGTTGAGGCAGGAGAGACCCGACATGAGCCTCATCCACCAACAACCCAACCCGAATATCGCCAACAAAGCACCAATCCGCCGGGAATCCAGCAAACACTCCTTCGCCCAAGCACCCTGGCTCTACCGCCCTTCCAACGGTCAAATCCGGTGTAAAGAAAGATCACGTACTCGGGGAAGGTCAACTCGTGGTACTTGCTGCGCTCGACGCCGTAGAGGAGATGCCTGTCGTGAGCGGCCTGCTCGAGGGCGGCCGTCATGAGGTGATTCTTTGTCTCCCACTCGGTGCCGTAGTTGGACAGCTTCTCGAAAAACCTGTGCACTGCCGACAGCTCGCCGTTCGGGCCGGGGCGCGAAACCTGGTAGACGACAGCGGAGCCGAGGAGGAGGGCACCGGTGAGGTAGACGGAAGGGGTCTGTCCCAGGCTGTTAGCTCCTAGCACTGCGTCTCTTCCTGCAGACTGTCAATGGCAGCTCCAAAATGTAGTGGCGACATACTGCGATCGATTCCTCGACGGTGTGCGCTTCGTGGTGGTGGTGATGGTCGTGGCCAGAGCCGTACGACCTGGTGTTGCGGGGGGCCGAGGGTCGGGCTGTGCGGGCTTGTCTGGCAACCTGAGCCGCCCTCTGTCTGAGTGCCGACATGGTGGATGTGGCGGCTGGTGCAATCGCAATCGGGCGGGAGCGGGAGAGGGTTCTGCTAAGGCGATGACGATGACGATGGACGACTTCTGAATTCGAGGTCGCAGATCGACTGCCACACACTCGTCGCTCGGTGCTCCTGGCTCGGTGCGACGTGCGGAATCCCACCTTGGACGGTCGGAAAGCGGCAGCCGGCGAATGTCGAGGCTGGTCGAGCGATTGGGGTTGTGTCGCGTCCCAAAGACAGCTGCCGGGAGGGTTGCGGATGAGCGACTAATTGGCGTCGGTCAATTGGCGATTGAGTGAGCTTCGTGATGCTGCCGCAGCTTGGCCATTTACACGTGACTTTGAAGCTCAAACTGCGCTTATGGCGTTTGCAATCAAGCGCGACAGGGCGCCTGTGGGCCAATCAACAGGTGCCCCGTAAAGTGCAAGCGACTTGGACAATTGTTAGTGAATTCAAGACCAGAGGCAGGAGGAAGGAGGCAAAGTCGGTCTCGAAGCATCAAATCTGTCCTTTCTTTCGCTTTCTATCCACCTACCTTATCCTTCTACGAGTCGTTTCCTCGCTTGTTCAGTCAGAGTGGCCGGTCACTCTCATTCCGTTCTTTACACACAGTCACGGACCACGCCACATATACACACACCTCCTCTCTCTCACACACACAATGGCCAAGTCCCGCCTCAAAATGCTCCCCATCAACCTCCTCGCCCTTGTCGGCCTCATGGCGTGGGGTGCCGCAGCCTCTGCCGGTGAACCCGTGCCCTCATCCTCACCCTCACCCTCCCCCGACGTCGATCTCATCTGCCACACCGACAACCCGGCAGAGTGCTACCCCAAGCTCTTTCAACCGACCGATGAGTTTCAGATTGTCCACCCGGACCAAGACCTCCCACTCGGCCTCCACGTGCGGCTAGACGTCAACACCGGTCTCAAGGAAGCCAAGATCAACGTGCCCGACGAGAACGACCCGGCACTAGCCGGCCTACCTGTGGACTCCTCCGTGGTGATCGTCGAACCAGGCCAACAAGAGGAGCCCATAATACCACGGAACGCTCCGGCTTACGACAAAGTCGGCAAGATCAAGACGCCCAAATCTGCCGCCAACCCAGGCGAGGGCAGCGCCTTCTTTCAATCCCTCGCCATGATCAAGAAGGGCCTCGATATGGACGGCGCCCTGGAGACGCTCGAGGAGATTTCCCACGACATCTACTACGGCCTCAAGATCGCCGAAGACTACGACACCCTCCACGCGCTCCTCTGCCTCTCCACCTCCCCAACCCAAGACGCCGACACCGCAACCCTCCACCGCGCCCGCCTCGCCTCTCTAACCCTCGCCTCCACCTTCCAAAACAACCCCTCCGCCCTCGCCTCTCTCGAGAACTACTGGCCAAAGCTCAGCGTCTCCCACTGCGCCCACACTCCCACCACCCCCCTCTCCAAAGCAATCTTCACCCTCCTCTCAACCCCCACAACAGACCTCGACCCCTCCCTGACAAAAGCCCGCACCAACCTCCTCTCAGCCCTCCTTAAATCCCCCATCTTCCGCACCCCCTTCCTCGCCTCCTCGGCACCCTCCCACCTCCTCGGCATCCTCACCACCGCCCCGGAGAAGACGGAGTGGCAAGCCGCCCAGCGCGCCGCAGCCTTCCTCCTACTCGATAACTTCCTCGACGCCGACATGGGGGCCACGCTTGGGGAGTGGCCCGCCAAGAAGACAAAACAGTTCTCTGACGGGGAGTGTGCGGAGCTGTTTGGAGGCGAAGGTGGAGAAGGAAAAGAGGAGAAGTGTTTGTTTTGGCTTGTGAGGGGGTTGAAGGAGACGTACAAGAGTGAGGGAGCAGGGCATTGGAGTTGGGGTCTGGAGGAGAAGCTGAGGGATTTGGAGAAGAAAAAGGGAAGTTGGGGATGGGGCGGCAAGAGTGAGCTGTGAGAATGTGAAGGATGTTGCATAGCAGAGTTGATTGGTTTGTTTTGCTTGTTTTGAGGGGGATACCCTGTTGGCACACGGATAGATGGCGTGTTTACGGTCTGGAGCATGGATGGTTGGACATGACATAACGGACGGATCGGTTGTATTATCTTGCGGACTAGCTGTTGGCGGAGTGTACCCTGGAATACACCCAACTTACAACACCACTGGCATTTTCGTACTTTTAGTAAGCCTGTGATACACTTGGATTGTCGGGGTGGCTCAGCGGTGGATGGGCACGGCTAACTACAGCTGGCAAACGGTGAGCGGTGTCTCAACTTGAAGAGATGAGGCGGTCCAAACTCAAGATACCCCAGTCCACAACACCCAGCCATCGAATCGGAGAGACACCCGCCCACAACTTGTGCGACGGCGTACGCACGCATGCTCGGGCCGACGAGACCAGCAGGCAAAACACTTGCAGTTTGAGGACCTGCCAGCACCCGCGGCAGGGGGCACTTCCTCACCCCCCTCACAATTTCTCGTGTGACAACATCACGGATTCTCAACTTCCCTACAGCACCCAGACACTGTCGGCCCACCAGCCGCAACCACCCGAAATAGACGATGCATGCATGCAATTTTCAGGACGCCGACGCCACCTAAATGCCCAGCCGGAATCTACCCCTGCATAGCACAACTCGCCATGGAAGGCATCGATCGTCTCGTAGAAGTGAGCAAGGCGTCGTCTGGACCACAACTCCGTAGCCCCAAGGAAACCCGGCCGGCCATTCCCATGACGCCAAATGTGCAAAAGACAAAAACAAGACGCCACTGCGTCAATTCAAGACACTACGCGGTAATCTAACACCCTCGACGAAACTCAGACACCTGAGCCGCCCCTGACACTGTCGGGACCACCCATGCGATGAAACCATCGCCGACAACCTCTCTCTCCTTTCTGCTTGAAAACGCAACGCAACTTGACGGGTCGGCGTCCTCCCCGCTGGGGAGACAACCCGGTGAGGGGGAAAAAAACTCAAAGATCTTCCTCGCGCTTGACCTTTGCGTACCAAGAGTTGAACTTTCGGATGGGCACAAGAGGGAGGCGGTGGAATTGGCAGTGGTCCCCACGAGGCCCGGTCGGGGATGGCTACTCGCTCGGCCTGACGCCTGTGTTGCCAAAGCCGCTCAGATTCCACCCGGAATACTTGGTATCTGACGAGACAGGCGCGGGTGGGATAGGAGGCAGGCCATGGACGGGCCGGGGAGGGAGGTCGGCATGTTTGGCCGGAGTGTTCTCCTCGGATTCCTCGTCGGCGGCCGGGGTGTCGGATGACTTTTTGTGAATGACGCCCCGGTCCTGCAGGTACTTGAGCGTCTCCACAATGGCGAGGTCTTCCTGGTCCTTGTCATTCAAAACAAGACGCTGCTGCAAAGTCATGCGGCCGCCGTTCTGCTCGCGCTCCTTCAGGGCGGCTTCCCGGACTTGGGGGTCGTGGACAAAGCGGCACTTGCCCCGCTTGCCACACGTGCCTCCAGTTGAGAAATACTTGCAGTGCCTGGTCGGATCCGCTTTCCTCGGCGGCGGAGGGACGTTGCTCGGCTCCTGACGAGTCGACATGACTTCAGGCTTCTCGTCTTCCGACTTGACATCGCTCGTCGGGGACAAGCTGAGGTCGATATCTCTCATGTCGTCGCCTTCGTCCTGCTGTTCACGCTTTCGCTTGATGCTCGACTCGACCATCTCCAGCTGCTTCCGCAGCTTCTCGGCCTTTTGCTCCAGAGTTCTGTCTCTGGCATGGTTGGAATCGCCATTGTGAGTCTTGGCAGCGGCCTTTCTGGCCTCGATTCTGTTCTTGGTCGGAAACCTGGCGCGGCGCTCGGCAATCCACGCAGCGACCTCGGACGAAGACTTGGGGCTAGAGGTGAGTGGTGGTCAGCATGGGATTCGAGCAGTGTTGCGAGGGTAGGGGACATACTTTGGAGCATCGGCGCCATACATGTCGTTGAGACGCTGCTCCTCATTCTCGTCGTCTTCGTCGGACTCGTCGCCAGGGGTCAAGCCAAGGGTATTGGTCTTGCGCTTCTTCTTCTTGCCGGCAGACGCAGCATCAGGCTTCTGATGCTGAGTCGGAGGCGTCTGGGCGGGCCCTTTGTTCTGGTTTTGGTTGTGATTGCGGCCGCGATTCTTGTCGCCGCCAAAGTGAGGGCGGGACTTGGACTGATGAAAGCCGCCGCGGCCGTGATGGCGAGCGCCCTGGCCGGAATGGCCATCAAATGACGGAGGGGAAGGCACATAGGGAGCTGGGGGCGGGTATCCTTGGTATGGGGCAGGATACTGTGCCGGAGGAGCAGGCGGTCCGCCGTATGGGTATGGAGCGCTCACTGGAGCGGGGGCTGGCTGGTTGTGGTTGCCATCAAATCCCATCCGGATCGGAGGACCCATCAGCTGCCCCTTGGGGCCGCCTCGATCATTGTAGCCGCCGCGTCCACCACGTCCGCCGCCGTAGGCTCCGTGAGCCGGAGGAGGCTGTGCATGAGGACCCCAATTCGGGTTAGGAGGGCCGTTGACGGGCTGGGCAGGCGGGTAAGGCTGGCCGTAGGGCGGTTGGGGAGCGGGTTGGTACTGGGGTTGGGCACCATACGGCGGAGGTTGCTGCTGATAGATTTGAGGGGCATAGTTGGGATGGTAGTTCTGAGCTGGCAAAGGAGCATGCGGCGCACCCTGTGGCGGGTGTTGCTGGCCGTGGTCGGGGTGCCACTGTGGCTGCTGCTGGGGCGGCTGGGGATAGCCGGGCTGGGCAGGAGGGCCGGTATATGGCGCGGGACTCTGAGGGCCGTAGGCAGGTTGCTGGCCGTAGCCATAGCCTGGATGGTGCGGCTGGTGGTAGCCGCCGCGATCAGGGCCACCGCGACCTCTAGCGCTGTGGCCGCCACGCGGAGGACCGTACGAGGGATAACCGCCTGGACCGCCTGCGGGTGCCGGCGGAGGGGCCGGCGGAGGAGGACCGTAGTTGTATGACATGGTGCTTCGGTTCGTCCGCCAAGGTATTTTTGTGTGAAGCGGAAGCTGGTGGTGTCTGGTCAGATGGAGCACTGGGGCCTGGTCGACTTGCCAGGAGCAGCTCGGAGCCCAAACAGCGGATCGGAGGTGTCTTCACTTGAATCCGAGACCCTCGACAATTTTGAGGAAGAACCCAAGAAGAAAGAAGAAGGAAGAGCGGAAATTGAAACGGGGCACAACCCGGCGCGTTGATCGCTTCCGGAATGCCGAGATGCGGGGATGGAGGTTGAATGCTTGGTCGTGTCGGGAGGTGTGGGAAGGAGGTTTGGTGGAGCGAGGACGTGAAACCCAACGCGGACAAATTATTCACACCGTGTGCATCGGCTGGGCGGTCAAAGCTGCCGCAGGGGTGGCGCGGCAGAATTGCTGTGGGGTGCGTCAAGGTTGAGCCGTGCAGGGGGGCTTCTGAGAAAGAAGCGGGCTCATCGCGGGGACCCGACTATGAATTTTGAGGTGAAAGTGACTGTCCGTAATCCATGAAACAACCTAAATATTGCCTTGGAACAACCGACACCATAATCTCGACTTGGTGCAAAGCGAAGCTTTACCTAGCTTGTGATTATATTGCAGCTTTTGTCGCCCAACACCTCGCGTTCTTGAAGCTTGCAGCATCGTTTTTGTCTGTTTTGTCATACCGTTCCAGGTACATCATCATCGGCAATATTTCGCCCTCCCGGCTGAGCAAAGACAACCGACCACCTCGTCACCTCTGGATACATCCCTACGGTGGTTATTCAACAAAAAAGCGACACACAACAGAAATGTTCATCTTGGTCAGTGAACCACCCCCTATATTTCCAGTCCTTCGTTCTAACATGGCCAGTTGCGGACAGACGAAGATAGCCGACCTCGTGCAGATTGCGCCCGACGATTTTAGGAAACAGAGCCATGTAGCAATCGAGGACAATATCAACGCCAAATATGCCAACAAGGCACGTTTCCCTGTAGCCACCGCCTCGGCTGGTATCTAACAAAACTTCCCCTGCAGGTAGTGCAAAAGATCGGGCTCTGTATCTGCCTCTGGGACATACTATGGACATCTGAAGGCTTGATCGGGCAGGGTGATGGCATGGTCAACGTCAATGGTGCGTATTACAGGGACGTTCTTGATTGTCTCGTTGACTAACACAGCATTGGTACAGTTGAGTTCCGCATGGTGGTGTTCCGGCCCTTCAAAGGGGAGACCATCGCAGCACGCATAGCAGACCAGTCATCCGAAGGGATAAATCGTCAGTCCCCCGGCACTGCTTCTGCCCTTTTCTCTGCCAATACTGACTGCATAGCTTGCAGTTGCCACCGAGTTTTTCGACGACATTTTCATCCCCTGGACCGAGCTTCCAGAAGGCTCAGAATTGTAGGCCCCTCCGAGTCTGTGTTTCCAACCCAACCCAAACTGACGTGCCACCAGCGAGCCATCCGATAATCTCTGGGTCTGGAAGGACGAGGACCAGGTCATGTACTTTGACAACAACGAGATGGTGCGTTTCAAGGTCATCTCAGAAGAGTGGCACGACCAGACGCCTTCGAAGCCCGTCGAAGTGGTCGAAGGAACCGAGGAAGAGCCTGCTCCCGTCAACTCCAAGCCGCCATACAGGATCACGGGATCCATGAGCGGGCCGGGTCTCGGGTGCTGTCTGTGGTGGGAGTGATGGGCTTCGAGGTGTCGACGGGAATTCGAGGCGAGGATAAATGCTCTGCATCTCGGATGGCGGTCTATGGGGTTCGATATTTTACACCTTGATACCCTCGAGAAGACGCTGCTCGACGCCGTCCAGGACAGAATGGTGCTCAATGACGGCAAGATTCTCAGCCTCGGCCAGGAACTGCTTATTGACGTCGACGCCAGGGCCAAACATCTGGGCCGTCTGTGGGCCCATCTGGTTCATCTGCTGCGCCATTTGACTCGCAGCTTGGACATGTCAGCAAAGATGTAGGATACGGCACACAAAAAAACGGAATGCGTACCATTCTCGCTGCCCAGCAGAAAGTTGAACACGGACTGCAGACCAAAAATGCACAAGAAATACCAGCTGATGCTCGACATCCACCGCGGATCCATGTCCTTGGTGGCCACGCCGGCCTGTAGCATGCTCTTGAACTTGATGGTAAGGGGGAATGGCAGTTTCACTATTCCGCGGTCAGCTTAGGCATCCAACACCACATCATAACCACGGGGGGGCACGCACTAATCACATATCCACTGAAAAAAGCATTGATCCAGCCCATGATCAACGAGTTCGGAACGATCATGGCCATCTGGTTCTTCATCATGCCCATCATGCCCTCCATGGCGCCGGGGTCGCTCAGCGGGTTCGGCGGCGGCTGGCCGCGGCCCTCGGGGTCCTTGAGGTAGGCGCCTGACTCGTAGGCGGTGATCAAGGCATCGCGGCGCGCGGTGAAGGACGACTTGGAGAGAACGTGATAGTTGCCGCGCACGTTGATACCGTGCAGGAGTGACCGCTGCTCCCGCATCGTCTTTTGGTCAAGCTTCTTGGGCGCCGAGGCCATCAAGACGGTCGCATAGTGCCGGAGGACGCCGGTCAGGATCTGTAGATGTCTCGTGTGAGTTCTCTGGGGGAAGAGGGTGACGGTAAAAGGGGCAAGGGACCAGGGGCAGGGGCCGGTCGTACCATGACGATGGTGATAGGGAAAAGGATCCAGTAGCTGTCGTCGACGTCGGCATCGTCAGCAATTGAAACAGCTGCACCATCAGAGTCACGTCCCGTACAATAACTGGGGATCCCTATGGATCGTCTGCACCGGTACCTGCGCCATCTTGTTGAGCTCGCGGGGTGGTTTGCGCCGAGAGAAGCGTCTTGTCAGGGTGGTGATGGTGGTGTTTGTCTGTGTTCCTCGGGACGCTCGAGAGCTGTCGTCGCGCAGACCCGCCTGAAGCTTGCCAAGCACACCCACGGCAGGGCGCCAGACCCCTGTCGCACTAGCAGCTGCCGACCACGAGCCAATCGGAGGGAAGCAGGTAGCTGCCCAAACTCCAAATGCGCAGGTGGCCTTTCGCGATTGAAGCTCCGTCCCTGCCCTCAAGCGTGCTGACCTTCAACTTCCAACCTCAGCAACCTCCCTCCACAGCCATCCTCCCAACCCTTCACACTCGCGCTTGGAAGGTCAAAAACACCAGCCATCAAAATGGCGTCTCAAGAAAAGATCACCGTCTACAACCTCGCAGGTAACCAACCACCCTCCCCGCGGTCTACATCCACTCAAACACCAACTAAACATATTCCCCCCCAAAACAGACCTCAAAAACACCACCGACGACGCAATCCCCAACTACCTCAACTCCCTCTCCTTCACCCAATCCCACACCCTGACCAACACCCGCCTCGCGCTCGGCTACTCCGCCCTGGCCATCGCCTCGGCCTGTTTCGCATGGGACTACAAGCTCGGCTTCGACTCGACCAAGCACCTCACCGCCTTCGCCGTGGCGCTGTACACCTTGCTCAACGGCGCGCTGACCCTCTGGGTGCTCTACGTCGAGCGCGGCACCGTGTACGTCGGCACGGCGCCCTCCGGGGAGAAGGTGCGGATCGCGACGGCGACGAAGAAGAACGTGCCCGAGTATATCGTCACGGTGGAGGTGACGGGCAAGAGGGGGGAGAAGGATGTGCTGGTGGTGCGGAGGGGGTTTGCCGAGTGGTTTGACGGGGCAGGGAGGTTTGTGGCGGCGCCGTTCCAGGCCATGTTGGCGGGGAGTGTGCCGGTCGTGGGGAAGTGTGATCCCAAGAGGGCGGCTGCTGCGGCGGCGGAGAAGCAGGGTGTGACGGCTGGGGAGGTGGGCGCGGGGTATACGGCTGAGATGTTGGATGTGTTGGCGCAGGCGAATGTGAGCGTTGTCGGGTCTGCTGCTGAGGAGGCGTCGGGGTCGGAGGTGAAGAAGGGGGGCAAGAGGAGGAAGGCGTGAGGTGGTAGGAGGGAGCGATGAGGGTCGGTGATATTGGCTGTGCGATACGTGATGGTGGTGGACGGGACTCGGCCGGAGGAAGACAAGACTTCAATCTGCAAAGTATCGCAGATGGGGTCGCTTTGAGGCGAGCAAAGGAATATACCCACGGTCTTGATCCTTCTTGTCGGTTCACCGGCGCTGCTCTAAATGCATCTATCAAATCAAGCCTGAAACCCAAACTCATGACCACAAACGTCCTCAAGCTGCCGCCAGTCCGACCTCCCAAACCTCACACAACAACCTTAGCCCAACTCGCCCTCGCCCGCCTCGCGACCTCCCTCACCTTTCTCACCCCATCCCCGCACGCCACCGCCAACATCCTCTGCGTCGCGGGCGCGTAGGCAAGCACATGCCGCTCCTCAAACCGGCCCGGGATCGCTCCCAGCACCTGCAGCGCGAGCCTCCGGCACACCACCGCCACCTGCTGCTGCTGCCCGCCCTCCTTTCTCCGCGCACATTCCTGATACACCGCGGTCGCGCCCCCAATCACCTCCCTCAGGTAGCCCCTGACGGCGTCCGGCTCGTGCGCAAGGATCTCGGCGAGGATCTCGAGCGCCGAGACGGTTTGCGCCCAGGCAGCCTCGGGGGCCGAGATGCCCGCGCGGTTGGTCAGCGCCGTGATGAGGAGGCGGAGGAGGAGAGGCAGGTCGTCTTGATAGACTGTGAACGGGCAGTTGCCGGCGACGGAGAGGACGGCGAGGCGGTGGCGGGTCGCGGTGTGGTTGTCTCCCGTGGCGACGGGCTGCGCGGTCTGGAGCAGGGTTTTGGCGAGGTGGCTGTAGGCCCATTGCTTGTAGAAGCGTTTGACGACAGCGTGGTTGTCGGGGGTGAGGAGGTCGTTTTGCTTGACAATGAGGCCGAGCGATTGGGCGAGAATTTCGCCGTTGGGGTGCTGGTTTGCTGCGGTTTGGTGGAGGGCTGGAATGAGGGCGAGGACATGCTTGTCCTGGCGGGCTGCGGCGCCGGCGATGACGCTCATGGCGATGGTGTTGTAGGCGCGGAATGTTTCTGGGTCCAAGGGAGATGAAGTCGTGGCCTCGTTCAGCCAGTTACCCCAGAAATCGAGCACTTGTTTCATCAGGCGCGATTCAGGGTCCGAAGTCGACGAGCCACCCTTGTACTTGTTCGCCAGTATGGCTCCGATGGCTGCCCGGATGTCGCTTTCTCGTGACGGAGAGGGGCCAAACTCGGAGGTGTCGCACATGAACTGCTCCGCTTGCCCACCGGGGGCATACTGCAAGCACCCATTAGTCAAATCTACCAGCATTTACAAAAGATATCACCACATACCAGTCCAGCCAATGCGCCTGGCCGCAACCCCTGGAGCATCCCAAGCGTCAAGAGCCCACTGACAAGGCTTCGAGAGTCCTTTTGTACTTTCGTTCCATCCGGAGCCCTGAAGAAATTAAAGGCCTCGTGGGCCAGGTTGCACGCCGCCTGTAGCTTTTCATCAAGGCTCCGGGTCACCAATGCTGCCATTTGCGAGAGCTGCACGAGAGCTCGCTCGCACCACGGCGTTGTTGACCCAGAGGATGCCAACCGGTATAGATACCGCAACGTGAACAGGCTTACTTGCAAGAACTGGCCGTAGACAGCCGGGTCATCTGCCTTCAGAGGAGGGAGTGTTGCGTTAGGGGCCCCGTCTCCGCTCTTGATTTGCAGCAGCCAGTTATCTGGCAGCTGGCTGAACTCTTCCGCCCAGTTTCGGTCGCCAGAGGCGTGGGCAGCAAGCGCCTTCCCATACTTGGCTTCGCAGGAATCTCGAAACCAGATGACCGAAGCGTGAAGTGATGAAATGACGGTCGCATTCGCAGATGGCCCCTCTACCGTGACAGTGGGCTGAGGGGAGAGCGGGAAGATTTCCAAAAGGGTTGCTGTGAACGTGATGAAATGCTGAAGCGGCGAGAACTGCTGCTGAGAGGGGGTATCTCTTGCAACCTCTGAGGGAATCTCGGAACAGCCAATGAAGGCAAGTCGAGACAGCAGGTCCTTCAAAGCGTTCAGCGAATAGTCTGAAGGGCTGTCCCAGTCGCGCTTTTTGATTTCTGCCTTGACCCTGGCTGCGAGGTCTGTGTAACCGTCTGTGTAACTCATGACGATTGTCCGCAACGCCAACACAGCCTCGTCCTCCAAAGGGGTGTCTTCCGCCGTTTTATCGTTAGGACTCAGACTCAACCCTTTTGTGAGGGTGAGGGTCAAAAGAGAGCAGATTTCGGCGCAGATGGAACTGGAGCACAGCAAGGCAGGTGTCCCATCTGGCTGAAGCACCTGCTGGCTAACAAGTAGAGCGAGCCCCTGAATAACTTGCTTGAGGACGTCTTTCTCTTCGGACACTAACTCAGCGGCTTTAGCGGTCCATATCGGCAGGTAAACGTCGTGAAACAGTGTGTCGAGTTGGGTGCGTGCTTCCGTTTTCAAGCTTTCTTCGTCTTCGGGGTGGCCCTTCTTTCGGTCCCTGAAGAGCTCCATGCGCGTTTTGAGAAGGGAGTTCAGGAGAAGAAGGAGGTCCCGAGTATGAGAGGGTGACTTGGGCTGCCGGAGATTCTGCCGGATGGTGTCAATAAAGTTGGCTTTGTAGAGCACATAGGCTCGAATATTGGCGCATATGACGGTCATCAAGAGCAGGCCGGCCTGTTTGGTGTAGGTCGGGTTTGCGAGGTCGTCCCGGCAGTCCCTCGAAACGATGTCGACGTAACCTTGGAGGGCTTGCACATCGAGCCTGTGGGTCTTTGTCCCGTCTAGCCTTCTGGCAATACTCCGGAGTACTTCTAGAGTTGCGTCGATAGATTCCTTGACCTCGCCGTTCCGTACTTCATACTTGAGCGAGTTCCAGATCTTTTCGATATGCGGAACAACGCTTGCTTGCGGGTTGTCGTACTGCTCGATGCACGCCTGGATGGTTTTCAAAATGTCGACCTTGACAGCCACGGTGACGGCATCCCCTTGGTCAAGCTTTTGGAGGAGAAACGGGAATGCATGGCCGGCAACCCGCTGATGGGCTGCGAAACAAGCTCGAACAGCCTCCTTCAGATCCTCGGCGGTGATGCCTATCGGGGTGGCAGAGCTCCGGAGCGAGATAGGGAAGTAGGCAGAGAAGACCTTGAAGATTTCTTCGGTCACTTCGGGCGATGGGTCGTAGTCTTTGACCAGAGAGGCGAGAATCTTGAACCAGACCATGAGATTCCTAGGGTCTCGCTCATTCTGGCACACCTGGAGAAGGTCGACAACGAAGCCGCAGGACGGCCCATACTGATGCCTCACTTCGCTGCCAACGGCTGGGTCTTGGAGGAGACTGAGGAAGAGGTGGTAGATCTCCAGCCTGGTGGCTACGGTCTGCAAGCGGAAATCCTCCTTGATCTTGCAGACGGCGTCAAGAACCTTGATGCCCATGTTTGGCTGGAAGGCTTTCATGGAGTAGAGCTGCCGTAACGCTGTTGCAGAGGCTGTGATGCCTGCCTTGTGGTCGTAGGAGAACATGGCGCCAAAAAATCCGATGAGCCGAAGGACTGTAGCTTTGTTGAGTATGATGGCCGCAAATCATCTGTGGGAGCATCAACTAGGCAAGGAAGACGTACCTTGGTCGGGCCTCAGCGAGGATTTGTCTAGTGCCTCGAGGGTCCCTGCGAGGAAGCCCAAGGCTAACATCCGGGTGTTAGAGCCAGCACCGACGTATTGGGGCATCCAGGCATACCTTTTGCCCGGGCAATGATATCGCCGCTGCCCCCCTCCTCGCCATCGTCCATCAGGTCGTCGTCGGCATGCGCCGAGGTCATCCATGGCTGCACGGAGGCGGCCCAGTTCCCGACCACTACGCTGCTGGCGCGGGAGCTCTCGATCTCTACAACCCTGAGATTAGCAACAGAGTCCCGCGTCCCTCTGGGTTCCTTTCCTCACCCTTGGCAGCCTTTTTTGTGATTTCCAGCTGCGCAGGCTCGTCGTCCGAGAGCACATACTCGAGCGCCCACTGCTTGAACTGAGCCATGGCTGCTTGGCGTCAAAGGGGCCGACCCCAAGTGCGCTCTTAGCCTCGACACTCAACAGCTAGCGGCACTCTTCCTTGATCGTGCCGTGTCTGTGAGGCGCTTCGCTTCCAAGACCGGTGCTGTGACAGGCAATGCAGCAAATGAGTGTCGGAATTCACTTCAGGTGTCGGGACGGGACTTATGCACGTGAAATGGTGAAACCACAGGTTAGAAGAGGCACCCTTTGGGATAAGACCCAAACATGTCGCAGCTACCCGTACACAGTGCAGCTATTAGTAACGGACCTTGCCTTGGCCGATGCCGTCGTTGAGTGGCTTGACAACCGCCGTTATCGCCCTGAGCCCCACGCTGCCCCGCGGCAGTAAATCAGGAAAACATGGGCGGTGAAGAGCGAGACGGCGGCGCTAGACTGGAAGCAGTAAGAGGGGCAGACTGCCCCAGCGGGCATCCCGCCTGAAATTTTCGCATTTTTTGGCCGGCAGCGCAAGCCGGGCCCGAGACAGGGTTGGCGGCAGTTCTGGGTGCCGCCGGAAAGACCCATTCATTACCCATTAATCATCGGAGGCAGAGCCAATTCTCTCAAGGGAGGCATCTCAAACCAGTATTCTCCCAGAATCCGTGGTTTGGGCCAGACAGCATTGCCTCTCGGCCGGTTTCTTTTCCTCTTCTTCCTGGTGTCCCTAGACTCGTTGGCAGCTCACTGTCCGAATCGTGAGTGGGGTTCGTGGGGTAAGCCGCTCTCTCTCTCTCTTCGAGTCTCACCCTCGCTGTTCCTTCTGCACACACTGCACACACAGGACACACTGCCTGTGTTGACGTTGAGTCACCCCTCACCAATCGATTTCGTGTGTACCTCTTCGTGCACTTGCAAAGCCCAAATCTTTTTCTATTTCTTTTTCTCATTCTAGATGCTTCAACTCCGAGATTCTCCAAGATGTGACACGAGATGGCCGACTTGGCCATGTTGGCCCCGCCAAGAGCCACCGCTAACACTCGTTTCTCCCAATGTCATAGTTGATCTCAACAAGCCCTCGTCATGGCATCTTCAGAGGTCCCAAAGACCTGCAAGGTCATCCTCGCCGACTCAATAGCCAAGAAGATGCTGGCCGAGGTCAAGGAGACCTTGCAAGGCATCCAGGGGAGCGAGGCCAGCAATCCCACCCTCGTTGCCTTCCTGGCCAACGACGACCCTTCGGCCGGGCAGTACGCCGAGTGGTCCAAGAAGACCTGCGAGGAGAAGTGAGCACGGCCATTCCTTTGGCCTGGGCATGATCTGACATCAACACCGTCACAGCGGCTTCAACTTCGACCTCCGCAAGGTCGACAAGGAGGCCCTCGAAGAGGCCGTCGTCCAGGCCAACAATGACGACTCGGTCGACGGCATCCTGGTCTACTACCCCATCTGGCGGAACAACCAGCAGCAGGACCGCTACATCCAGGAGACGGTCGCCCTCTCCAAGGACGTCGAGGGTCTGTGCCACACTCACCTCTTCAACATGTACCACAACGTGCGCTTCCTCGACCCGCCCGCCAACCAGAAGAAGTCGATCCTGCCCTGCACCCCGCTGGCCATCGTCAAGGCC
>FTCU01001128.1_pt1 | contig 84560 bp, 114 predicted proteins | sample 1639521 | NCBI WGS metagenome assembly FTCU01 (sample SAMEA3914864, study PRJEB12502) | metagenome | biome: forest; material: soil | place: USA | collected 2012-03-12 | depth 0.3 m
GGCGGGGGGTCGGTGCGGTGGCGTTTGAGGGTTCGTGGGCGGGAGGGGTTGGGGGTTGTTGACGGGGTGGGCGGGCGTTTTGTTGATGATGATGAGAGTCGCCGTGGTGGGCGGGCGGTGGCGCTTTTCTTGTTTGCGTCTGTTGGTTTGAGAATGGGGGTTGAGTTGCCGGTCGTGGTGGCGGGTGAATAGGGGGTCAGGGGCTGCGCGCTTGGCCTGGGAGCGGCTGATGGGTTCGTTTGCGAAAAGGATGACCCGTCTTCTAGTTCTGCCAGCGGGCTCGGGCTGAAATCATAGGAGGCCACTTCGGACAGCGGAGAGGGCAGCGGCTGGTCGGCCGGGCTCCAGGTGTTGTTGGAGAGTATGCCTCCCCACGGAGACGCAGGCCACGAGGAGGTGTCGAGTCCCGGGGAGCCGAGCGTGGGTAGGTCCCACATGCCGCCCACAGGAGCGATCCCGTAGTCTGGCCAAACTGTTCCGCTCAATGGCTCATCGAAAATCGAGGGGGTATCGTAGCTCGATGGTGAGAGCATCCCTCCGTGCCAACCATTGGGCGTTCTGCGAGCGTTGCCAGCGCGGCTGAGCCCGGCTGTATCATCCCAGCCACCACTTTGGGGGTAATTTGAATGAAGAGACATCTATGCACCGTGTGAAATTAGACTCAAGTCCTGTTGCGCAGCTCGGCTGGCAGTATCCCAGGCCTACTTACCTCGCCATCCAGAAATGCCCCTTCACGATCGGACATAGGGGTGTGCATGATGCGGGCAACTTTTTCGTCGGCAACTTGTCGAGGAAGAGGATAATGGAGCGCTTGATGGCAAGAAGATGGAGTTTGGGTGGGCTCTTGAGGTTGGAGGGCTTTCGTGATGCGACAAGCTGGGCGGCGGTTGTTATCGAAAACAAGGTGGTGGTATGAGTGTGATCCCTGCCAATGACGCAGTGCTGGAGGATGATCCGAGGACCGAGTGCAATTGGAACGACATCATGGTCCCACCAAGTCCCAGTCCCTCGGGACCCGAGTCATTTTATGTTGTTTATCTTTGCCATTGCCGGAGATGGCATTCTCGCCCGCCACCTTAACCGCAAACCAGTTCACCATTTCACCATTTCCATGGCTGCGAAAGCGATAATCCAAAAGTTCCTGCATGGCTGCAGCACTCCCAGGTTCAGGTGCAGACAGCGGTGACCGCTCCGGGCCCGTGTGATTGGTCGTTGGCGGGGCCCAAAGGGTCTCGCCCGGCCTCCTGCGGCCCCCAGCAGCAAAATGGCACCAGGGCCCTCTCAGCTGTCCGCTTACGCCGGCTTGACGCTCTTGGGCCTGTCGGCATCCCGAAGCCCGATTGGCAGAGCCCGATGCAGAATTTCAAGGCTCGTTCTAGAACCTGCAAAATTCCCATAATTCCTCCTCAGCTGCGCTTCAGCTCGTGAGCCTGCCGCTCCTGCCCTGGGACCCTTTCGTACCCGAAACCACGTGCGCCACGTGTGCAGATGCACAATGCTTGCGAGTGGCGAACCCGAAGCCCGAGACAAGTTTAGATCAGGAACAGGCACCAGCCCGCGCCGTCCCTTTGGTACCTCACAGATCTATCCACACCTCGGGACATGCCGAGGGGCATCGCGGATTCATTGCCTCGATTGCCAACTTCAACTCTGACGGCATTCCCGTTTCTCCCCGTCTCGCTCTTCTCACTTGGACTTTCCCCTTCCGTCGCGTCGCCTTTTCCCTTCTCCTGTTCCCTTTCTTCTTCTTTGCGCCCGTTCTTTCCTTTTTGTGTGTCTTGCCTCCCCCGAGATTGAATCAAGCCTCAGCCGACCTCCATTGGACAAGCGTCCCTTCAGAGCCTGATCCACTGGTGTCATCCCTCTGGTTGGTGTCATCATGTTCTCTGTTCTGGCCTGTCAGCCGGTCAAGGCGCAACAGGTATCTTGCTGCAACTCCACCCTCGATTCAAACCACGGTCAACCGCCCCCGGTCCGAAATGATATGACAATGCGGAACGACGGTCGCGCAGCAACTTGCGCTTGGCTTCTTCCTGAGAAACAACACCACGAAGAATCCCCTGCATCTTACCTGAATTCCTTGAAGAAGGCAAGCGAAGCAGTTTGAGGATACATGCGCAAGGTGTTGTCGGTCGGCGTTCCCAGAACTCAGCACATGGAGTCAGCTCCCCCGGTCCGCATTGGAGTTGTGTGCCCAAATTCAAACGGCCAGTTTTTTTTCGCGGTGTTGACACTCATCCTGACAGTCGCGTCACCGGTCGCCACCGACCTTAGCACCCGGAGAGAGTGGCATGACCTGCCGGCAACCCCGACGCATGACATGGATTCGGCGCAGCTCCTCCGGCCACACAAGAACAGAAAACAAGGGCGGCACTGTTTCTGGAAGATTCGAGCGAGAGAAGCTCCGCCGGCCCGTAAACCTTTACTATTGATCCCAGGTGCCTCGCAAGGCAACCTGGTAGCTTGATCTTTGATCGATCGATACCGTTGCAATCTCATTGCGCGCGGCTGCGAGTGCTACTGTGTAAGCGTTGCGGACCGGTCGGTTAGCAGAGGCTGAGAACCAGATCTTTTTAATCAAGGCGCTAATGCTGAGGGATCGATCGTGAAACGCCAGGGTCGAATGCCGTTCAGCCAGGCGCGCGATCCTTGGCGGACGGAGCTTCATGCCAAATCCCGGTACACGGATCGTCTCCATCCGTCTCCTGGCGGCTGCCCGTTTTCGGTCCGCCAACCCAACGCGTAGCGGCGCCCCTTGAATTCATCACCTCATTCCCACTTGCAGGGGACATCACCCTTCTCCGGCCCGGGCAATCGGGCCCAGTACGATTCTGGAATCCGGCCGGGTCCCCGCCGCCCTCTCTTAGCCGATCTGGGCAGCTCGGCGCCGGCATCTCCACCCAGGTGGTCCATACAGAACCCTCTCGACGCCGCTTTCAGGGCAGTCAAGCGTCCACAATGTCACCCTTCCCCACATATCCACGCACGCTTCCCCGGAATTAAGGATGCTTGGCCGGCAGAGCCCCTGACCTCACTGCTGGGCCGTACGAATCAGCGGTCGGCGCGGGCGAGTGGGAGGGACCCAGTACCGGGAAGCTTGAGCCGCATCATGGAGGAACTGGCCCGCATCTTGCTGCCCCACGGCATGGTGGCGTCAGCTTCGGCAACGTCGAGCGGTCGCCCGCACGTATAAAGGGGCTCTGGGCGCCTGCCGAGTGCTCCCCCATGCCTCTTGTTCTGCGTCGATCGAAGCCACTCATCCCTTCGAACTCGTCGTCAACATGAAGTCTTCCGTGATCGCCGGTATCTTCGCCACCGGAGCCGTTGCCCAGAGCGGCACTTGGGGACAATGCGGTGGCATTGGCTGGTCGGGCGCGACGACCTGCGTCTCCGGCAGCCACTGCGTGTACCAGAACGACTGGTATAGCCAGTGCCTGCCCGGCGCCGACACAACGACTGCCAAGACGACGTCGACTGCAAAGACGACCTCGACTACGACCTCTTCGACAAAGACGTCTACCACGACCTCTACCACCCTGAAGACGTCTACCACGACCTCCTCGACCACCCTGAAGACGTCGACTACCACGTCCTCGTCCGCCGCTGCGACCAGCACCTCGGCTGCCAAGAAGCTCAAGTGGCTCGGCATCAACCAGTCCTGTGCCGAGTTCGGTCAGGGCACATACCCCGGCACCTGGGGCAAGGAGTTCACCTTCCCGTCGACGTCGTCGATCCAGGTACGGCAGAACGATGAAGGAAAGGTGCCCAAAACTACGAACCGTTCACTAACACTGAAATGATAGACCCACGTCAATGACGGCTTCAACATTTTCCGCGTGGCCTTCGCTATGGAGCGCCTTGCTCCTAACCAGCTGACGGCGTCCCTTGACGCCGCCTACCTCAAGAACTTGACCGAGACGGTCAACTTCGTGACCAACGCTGGCGCGTACGCCATCCTGGACCCCCACAACTTTGGCCGCTACTACGGCAACATCATCACCGACACGACTGCCTTCGGCAGCTTCTGGACCAAGCTCGCCGGCCAGTTCGCGTCCAACTCGCGTGTCATCTTCGACACCAACAACGAGTACCACGATATGGACCAGACGCTCGTCCTCAACCTTAACCAGGCTGCCATCAACGCCATCCGTGGCGCGGGCGCCACCTCGCAGTACATCTTTGTCGAGGGTAACTCGTACTCGGGTGCCTGGACTTGGACCTCCGTCAACACCAACCTGGCTGCCCTGACCGACCCCCAGAACAAGATCGTGTACGAGATGCACCAGTACCTCGACTCCGATGGATCTGGCACCAGCGATGCCTGCGTCAGCACCACCATTGGTGCTGAGCGCGTCACCGCTGCTACCAACTGGCTCCGCGCCAACGGCAAGGTCGGCATCATCGGCGAGTTCGCCGGTGGCGCCAACTCGGCCTGCAAGACCGCCGTCACTGGCCTCCTTGACCACCTGAAGGCCAACTCCGATGTGTGGACTGGTGCCCTCTGGTGGGCTGGCGGCCCGTGGTGGGGCAACTACATCTACAGCTAGTACGTGTCCTCCTATCATGGTGAAAGTCCGTGAAACAGTGACTGACTTTGATTTCTTTCGTTTAGCGAGCCTCCTTCCGGCACGGGCTACACCTACTACAACTCGCTCCTCAAGCAGTATACTGTCTAAGCGCGGCGCGAGAAGCTGGGCTTGGGAGCTGGCAAACTTGGTAAAGAGCCTTGGAAGCCGAGGTGCTACCAGTTCTCCGAGTACGTGGGGGAGAAAGATAGTGACCGCTGTACGCTGCTACGACCGCTTGATTCGTTGTACATATTCTTCTTATTATTCGGAGCGTTGCGCGGAGAGCGCAGCTCCTCCTTCTAGTATATACTTGATTTCCACAACTTGACTCTCCGTGAATCTCCCGAATCGGTCGCATTCCTGGCCCAGGCTCATTCCCAGGGCTCATACGCCAACCAACTGGACAAATTCGAATAAATGCGACGGATAGACACTTCGGGTTGAAAACAGCCAAGCCCATTACAGTCAGGGAGCAAACATGCCGAATTCAAGTTCCGCAGATGCGCAGTGGACGGGACACGTGAAAGTTATACTAATTGTGAGCCTCTTCCCCTCTCGCCTGCACACAACTGCCGGGAGGCCCTCTGGGATGGGGTTACATGCAATCAATCTCAGATTTGCCACGTCTGGACGGGCGGCTGAAATCACTGGCTCCTGGCTGGACCATGCCAAAGACAGGTGGTCTCGGAAGGGATGCCAGTGTCCCCATGGGGCTTAGCGCTGGCCCAACGGGGGCGAGCCAGATGTGGGAGTAGTATTTTACTCGCTTGGCTTCGGGCATTTGGAGTTCCGTGCGTCGCCGACGCCCTGCTCGCTCATCAGCTTTGCTTGCCGGTCTCCGAATGACAGCAGCCAGGCCGCAAGCGGTGAGTGTGCCGTTGATCAGCCAGCACCCTCCTTGGCCAACTTCACCGTCAACCCCTCGACCACCAATGCATGCACCGCCCACCTTCCGAATCCAGGTTGTTTTGCCAGTGTTCACATGGATTTCCGCCCGTACGAACCACTGTTTCGCCACGCCCGGTTGGGCGGAGCCCAGGAAATAATGCAGCCGGCTGTTGGAGTGGCTGAACCAAACTTCTCACCCAGCCCCTGGCCAATCCGGGGCCTGTTATGTTCCGTCTTATAGGCGTGACGGCCTGTCTAGCCCTCCAGCCATCTCGTTTCTCCCCGCATTTCCGCTCTGAAAGCAGTCTGGCTCCAGGGACAAATCGCCCGAAGCTCCGACTGCAACGCCGAATTGCGCCCTGTGAACGTGCCCAGGCGGCAACGGTTTGTGAGTTCGGCTACCCTGTGGTCGACACCCGCGTCCGCACATGTTGGTTCCGGATGTCGAGCTCCTCTCTCTCTTTTATGCAAGACATACCAGAACTTGGGTCCGAGAGGGGCCAGAACACTCGACGGCTCCAACAGCAGCGAGCCAATGCTCCCTACCCCAGAAATCTCCCCCGGGTTGCAACTCTGGAGCACTGCGGGGGCCGCCAATTGTGTGCAGATCAACGGTACCGTGTATTCGACCCGCTCGCGGGAGATGAAGGATTGTCTTGACGGAGTTTGCGGGGAAGGGCCGGCAGCGTTATATTCTTCCAGGCAACCCCTGGCGCCTCGTCCTCCCGGACTCCGAGATTCGTTTCAAGGTTCGCATTCTGGACGTTGACGACGACACATCCCTCGATAACCCTCCACCGTGGACACACAGCGCTGGTCTCGAGTGCCGGCCTCACCGCGCCGGGTGAGGAGTTGGCCGCATGCAGCTTCTGAAAGATGGAGTCCAACACGACGTGGTCAAACGCGACCACCTCGGGCAACTCGACCTTCGTCTGGCCTCCCCCTAATGCCGGGCGATCTCTGCAGCCCGATATTGCCGCTTGCACTGTCTTGACGCTCCTCATCGCCTCGACCTTTGTCGCCATGCGGTTTTACATCAGGGGCCGTGTCAATCATGTGCTGAGCGCGTCCGACTGGTGCATATTACCGGCTCTGGTAAGCAACCTGTCTGGTGTCTTTCTTGTTTGGTGATGGACTTTGTTAACATTTTTGCCAGCTTTGCGCCGCGGGTCTTGCAGGCAGTTCGTTTGAGCGTACGTCCTGGCCGCCGCTGACAGCTGGAAATTCCCCGTCGCGACGACGAAACTGACTTGGGCTTAGAAATGGCACGCGGCGCAGGGCTTCACTCATGGCAGGTCGACCCTTCTGTGTTCCCAGCCTTTGAACGGGTGAGCTCTTGTTGCTGCGGATGGCCCCTCGTTTAACAGGCCCCCTTGCTCACTCGATCCCACTACAGGCGGCATGGTACGGGATCTTGTTCTATAACCTTAGCCTCACCCTCACAAGGATATCGATCCTCCTGTTGTATAAGCGCATCTTCACCTACAGCTGGATCAAGCGGGCGATCCAGATCGTCCTCATTCTGATTGTCGCCATTGGGATATGGCTCGTGGTCTCGGTCTGCACCGCGTGCATGCCATTGGCGGCCTTCTGGGACTGGTCGCTGTTCCTAAAGGGGCCGGTGTACTGCCAACCCGTGAACCTGTGGTGGGCCAACGCCGCTCTCCACATCGCGAGTGACCTGGTCGTCATGGCCCTCCCGGTACGCCGCAGATCCTCTCACCCATCCCCAAGAGAACCGCCGATTAACTTCTATTACCCGTAGATGCCAGTTCTTTCCTCTCTCAATCTTCCCAGAAGGCAGAAATATGCCATCATCGGCGTCTTCGCTCTTGGCTTCTTGTAAGCAATCAAACCCCCACCTTGATAGCAACCCCCACCTGACCCCCTCCCTCTTCTCAGCGTCTGCATCATCTCCATCGTCCGCCTCGTCACCCTCGTCGAGCTCACAGAAGACACCTCCTATGACGGCAGCTACACCAGTGCCAACATGATCTACTGGACAACAGTCGAAGTCAACGCGGCCATCTCGTGCGCCTGCATCATGACCCTCAAGCCGCTCATCCAGCGCGTCTTCCCGCGCCTCCTCTCCCCAAGCAAAGGCCACCGCGAGCCCGCGCTGCAGTGGATCACCCCAGCCCACTCCCTCGCCGCCACCAACCCCCGTCACTCCTTCCCCGTCTCCCCGCTCTCGCCAACCCACCACCTCCCCAGCCACCGCCCCAGCAGCGCCGCGACCTCGACCCGCACCAGCACCATCACCACGGCCAAGCAGAACCGCGCCAGCGCCAGCGCCAGCGGCGGCAGCCTCCCACACCTCAACGAGCACACCACCGACGCGCTGGACAAGTCGCGCTACTACCACGCGCTGATCGCCCCCTGCTCGGGCGACACCTACCTCGACAGCGACATGGACCACGACCTGGATCTGGAGGCGCAGCGCACGCGCACGCACAGCGTGCAGTCGACCACCGACGGCGGCACCGGCGGCGCGGCGAGCACCACCGAGGGGGAGGACGAGACGCCGCTGGCCGGCGGTGGCGGGGGCGGCATCGTGCAGGGGGCCCTGAGGGCGCCGCCGCGGGCGCATTTGAGGTGGGGTGGGCATTTGGTGCCATATCAGGCCGGGAAGACGCAGGGTGTGGATGGTGCCGTTGGTCAGGTTGGCGAGGGGCTGGAGTTGACGGAGGGGGTTGGGAGTAAGGCGGAAAAGGGGGGGGGAGGGAAATGAACACCCGGGAGCTTTTTGGATGGTGGTGTTGTCTCCTTTTTTGGCTTGTTTTTGGCTTTTCTTTGGTTTTTTCTTTCTGCCTGATACCCTGGGTTCTTGCTGTGGTCTTTTTCGAAAAGGGGGGGAAAGGGGGCGGGGTCTGGTCACGGTCTTTACCACTTGCTGCACTTACAGGCGTTTGGGGTTTGGGGCGACGACGCAAGTCCTGGGAAATGGGTGGGCTATGATACCATTCTTGCTACTATATTATCTGGGCAGTGGAAAAGGGGTTCTTCAGGATTTGATGGGTTATCATGGTCCATGATTCATGGACATTTGGACGGAATCTGGAGTCGTGCAAGCCGTGCATCCGCAAGCGGTTCAACCACAGTGCCAACCCTAACCCCATTTTACATCCCCTCCGGTTGTCCTGACACCTGCGCCCGCTGAAGTAAACAACTTCACCTTCTGTGCTTCCAGTCCTCCGTACACACCTCTGGGATTCAAGCAAGTTCCGGCCACTCAACAGCAATTCTCAAGGCCAGCCAGTATTTTCGTGTCACAACAGACTCTCCCATCCAAGCAACATGCTATGTTTGTTTACGGTCTTATGCATCAGTGAGACGGGCCGTCAGGGATTCCTCCCGAGACCCGTCGCGACGCCAAGGCTCCCATCGGGATGAGGGTGCCATGGGAAGGCCGACAAGCAACGGCAAAGAAATCCCCGGTTTTGCATCACTCTCGCGGCACGGCCTCCACGAGGGCTACCACCGTGACACAAGCAGCGACGCATCTCGCTCTTGTGCTCCCCGGATCCGGGTGAGCCAGTTTCTCGGGAATCTTGGCTTTTTTCTTTCATTCTGTTTTTCCCTTCTTTTCTCACCAAATGGTGGAACCAAAGGGTAGAATTCTGATGTGGCCAGACACTAAGACAATCCACTTCACACAGCCGCACTGGCATCTTGAGAGGCTCAGGCTCCTACCTGCACTCACATGAGGGCTAGGTACCTGATTTCCTACCCCAAACTACCACGCCCTTCCGTTAGTGCTTGCTCCAAAACTCAACGCAGATCAATTTTGCTTCTTGTTGTTGAGCTGTTGCTCGACGCTATTGCATTACGACTGTCAGCTTGAAGCTCTCTTCTTTTGACTTCTGCGTCAATTCCCGAGCAATCCGTACTTCTATCGCGACTCGTGTTTGCAACGTTTAGATTCAAGTGGTTGATGCCGTGCGAGAATTGTCAACTTCGACAAAGCTCGACGATTTTGTTTCGTCAACGACTCGGACGCCTGCGGAATACGAGAACCTCGAAGTTGACGATGAATCTTCCCGAGTCGCGTCTGGAAATATCGGTGCCAGCGTCCAAGGTCAGGATTGTGATCTCTGACGTTTTCACCAACATTGACTCTAGTCTGGCTAGCAGGCACGGGATTCACATCGGCCATTCACCTAGCTGACAAGATCCTTGAGAATGCAGAGCTTGAGGCGTCTTGTGCTCCTCCTGAACTCGCCTCCACCTCTTGGACGAGCCCAATGGACGGCACTGTGTCGACACACTTTCGGCCAGCAGCGGTTGACGACACCACGGCCGAATAACGGATTGGAGTGTCGACAGCAACAGCTTCGACCCGAGAGCATCCTCAATGGCATCTCAGAAAAGATCGCCGACTGCCCGAGCCGCGTCATGGTGATGTCGGTTCAAGCCGTCCCACAGCTGCCAGTTCATCGACGATGTCTATTTGCATGAAATCATCAAATACCCTCCGAGAAACTGCCGGTCGATGGAAGGACGGAATTGCCGCGGGCACGGCAGGCGGGCTTGGTTCTTCAACGCCAATTCCATTCCCATGGGCTTGACTAAGGTCAACCGTAAAAGCCACGCCATAGAGCACCCGACGACAATATCGCCGTGCCTCGGCCGGCCCTCGTTCGCCTAGCATTCGGTTCCTGCCTGCAGCACGATGAGCGACGAGGATGGATATTAAGAAATTGCCATAAATAGGAGCATTACTGTCGACGTCTATCAACTTGTCGCATGCAATCATACGTTGCGTCAACGGAAGCGCGACACTCCCAGCAGAATGGATAAACGTTGTCCACAAATGGACAACTTCCCCTGGGAAGATGGTTAAGCTTCGAAGGCAGAGACGAATCAGCGGTCGGACCGATCTTGGAGTGGCAGCCCCTGGCAGCTCTACCGGGGCCGGAAGGCTGCTGAAAAGGCCAGACACCTTGACGATGTCGCACCCAGACAATAATTCGACGGAAATGAGCTCCGCACCCGTCTTTTCAGTCCATGTGCCGCCAGGTGGCGCTCGTCGCTCCCCAAAAGGGGCCCCTGTCAGGCACGACGCTACCCTGGGGGAGGCCAGACTAACGGTTAACGGTGGGCGGGAGCACGGAGCACAGCATGTGGTGTGACGGAGGCGTCGTGGGACGTGCTCTTGACAATATACCCCGAGATTGAATGCCGCATCTGTCCGCCAACGGCCCTGGGGAATCCAGGTTGACCTCGTCCACTAGTGGTGCAAGCTCCGGCTTTTCGCCTCCTGTCGAAGCATCGGGCCCAGTCCCCAGGTTGTCTTGGCGTACAAGAGCCAGAGGTTTCTCGAGCCTATTTTTGGCTATTAATTTACAGTCTGGTTCAAGAACTGGTTCATGCCAATCCTGGCACCCGGATTTCGCGGGCTGCAATATGGATAAATTGCAGAACTCCGCAACCAGACCTTTCGACGACCATGAGCATTCGCCCGAAAACATGGGTGGCGAGGAGAGAAGTGCCATCGCGAAGCATCTCGACCACCATGCTCGCCTTGGGGACCGTCCAGGTGTCCCAAGGTGTGCCGGGAATTCTGGGGTGTATAAAGAAGGGGAGGCGATCCGCTCGAGACAATCCCATCATGATGCACACCACCCCTTAGACTCTCTAGACCATCAACACAACCAGACAACAACAGACAGTTTTGTATCTCAGCTTCCCTCCGCCACATAAACCCTCAACCCACGAGTCTCACACCCTCCTCCTACAAGAACAGCAACAATGGGCTTCCTCACGCACTTCGCCTTCTTCCTCGCAGCGACGTCGGTCGTTACCGCCGACGCGGCCGCCCCCGCTAATGCGCCCAAGGTCACCAGCGTCACCTACTCGGGCAGCGGGTGCGCCAACAACGCCAAGTTCTCGGGCACCTTCAACGACCCAACCCTCACATTCTCCACCTTCGCCGCGTCGCTTCCGGGCAACCAAACAGTAAACTGCCAGGTCCACATTCAAGCGTCTGGCACCAGCCCCGGGTGGCAGGTGGCCGTCAACCGCAACGTCGTCAAGGGGCACCTTGTCCTGGCTCCTGGCACCTCGTTGACCCACTACACAACCATCTACTACAGCCAGGATGCGGCCCGCACCGTGAGTTGGCGCCTTTCCAAGCGACATCCTGGGATCGAGTTACTGACAGCGAGCGCACAGGATTCTTTCACCGGCACCATCACCAACAGTGATAGCGACACCTTCAACGACGCCATCACCCTGGTCGGCAAGGCTGACGCCGACCGGGTGTGGTCGCCGTGCACGGGCGACACCGGCTACACGGGCATCCTGAACATCAACTTCCGCGGCGCCCTGTCCGGTGATGGGAAGGCCTACTTCGAGGCCAACACCGAGGAGTGGGACCTCGTGTGGAGGAAGTGCTAGAGGGTGCGGGCTAGGTGACGACGGTGGTGTGTAAGGGATGCGGTCTCCTTGACTCAGAGAATACGCTCCAAAACAAACTAGAGATGTGGAAAAGGCTTGGATTGACACCCTGTATATTTTGCTTTTTTTATAGTTTCAAACGTCTTTCTGTTATGTCTTTGTGGCTGGGCAGTATCCCTGTTCTCCGCCTTCACCTTGATCTCTGAGAGATACATGATGCCTCTCCCACCCAACAGGTTCCGGATAATTGGAACGTCCACCTCCCGCGCGCCCACCAGTCCAACTTTTCCCAATGGAACAAAACATGCAGTGTAGATGCATGGCAAGACGCGGTGTAATGGCATGCGGAGGCACGGTATCTGGTAGTTGCTTCCCCGGATCCAAGTGCCATCACTGCCATGCCAGCGTACCGTAGGAACTGCGCCCACTGCAACGACACAAATAGCAATGCCACCCTGGTTTATCCTTGTGCTGATCCCAACCAGGTGACATCTTGTTGTAGCAACTTAATATGCTGATAGCTACCTTTGTTGATTATCATGCCATCATAGGTTGTGGCAACGTCAACTTCGCCAGACTACGCCGGTCTCATCGCCCCTTTTCCCTTCAGCAGGATCCCAGTTTAGAATTGTCGTCGAGGAAAGCAGGGCTGAGTCAAAAATGACGTTTCTACCCATGTGTGAGTCTTGAATTTGTGTGGTGTACAGTGGTGGATTGACTGGCTCAGAGCAGCAACGGTGTAAGTTAAGCCACTGCAGCAATTGCACCTGAACGCTAGGTACGCCTCAGCGGCTGTCCATCATGCAAAGTGGCATTAGGAAATATGAAAGAAAAATCCAAATGACGAATATGTATTCAAGAACTGTCTCTAGGCACTCCGCTCATGTCTCTCAGTTTAGCACTTCCCAAGCCATTAGGCCTACGGCCGCAAGTCTAGTCCTCCCCGTTTAGACCTTCTCCGCCTCTACGCAGCCGGATCCAACCTCACAATTGCCGCATTGCCCCCTCCCTGCCCAACAGTAGCATACAGTAACTTCTTATCCGCCGTCCTCCTCCCAAAAGCAACAACCGTGCAAAGCCCGTACCCCGTCCCACTCAAGTTCGCCGCAACAACCCTCTTGACCCCCAGCCCACCTCCGGCCCCAAACGTCACCTCCACCACATCGTTGTCATACATCCCTGCAACATACGCCTTCCCGGCCCCCGACGGCCCCACCGCAACCGCAAAATCGTCAATCAGCTGCCCCGTCGCAAGCACCTGCGCGGGGCCCGTGGCCACGGCGTCGCGGTCAACCGGGATCCGGCTGAGCGTCAGCGACGCGTGGTCCGCGCGGTATACCCACCCGCGCGCCGCCTTGATGCCGTTAACGCCCGTTAGCCCCGTCAGCGGCGTCGTGTAGGCCCCGGTCGCGACGTCCATGAGGTAGACGGCCTCAGCGGTCGTGTCGCTGAGGAGCACGCGGCCGCGGCCCCAGGGCATGATGCCGTTGATAAAGCCTGCGGCGGGCATGGCCTTGAGAAGGGTGACGGTCGGCGGGGTGGTGGGGTTGGGGTGGAATTGGAGGGTCCAGACTTTGGCGCTGCCTGGGGTGACTTGCAAGGGGGCAGGGATGTGAGAGCTGCCGAAGACGTAGGTTTCGGGACAGGACTGGGTAGGGGTTTGCGGGCGGCGGTGCGGAGTGACTTCGGCGATGCCTGTTAGGTTGAAGGCGCCGGCCACGGAGACCAGGAGGGCGCCATGGCCTGTGGAGGGGTCGATTTGCCAGATCTCCGGGGCGTCGCCGCGAGTCGCGAGGATCTTGCCGTTGGGGCGGACGGCGAGGTTTTCAAACCAGGATCCGGGAAGAAGGGGTCCAGGAAGAGTGAAGATGGTGGTGGGAGTGGAGAGGGCGAGGGTCGGGAGGGGTGAGGCGAGCAGGAGGGGGAGAGATGACCTCAAGGCTTGCGCGGAGAACCTCATTGTGATGAGAAGAAAGTGCTGCGGTTGTACTCAAAGTAGGGCCTTGCTTTAGCTCACTCAAGACACCCAGTCTCACAGATCAATGGCAGAGAAGGCGGCCGCACTCAAGCCTGGTCTCGGCCCTCTTTTAACCCCGAGCTCTCCCGAACATGTATTAGCTGCCGGAAGGTTGTGTTTCGTGGCTCGAATGCCCTCCCTGTCGGCCAACACCGTCCACCTGTTCGGGGGATTCGCTCCTGGTTAGTGTCATGTCTTGGGAGCCAGGGGTTGTAAGCACACCATGTCCAAGAAACACTGACCAAATCTCAGCCAAGGAAGTTGTCAACGTGTGCTAAATAACATGCCTTCTCAAATATACCAGTGTCCTGACATGAAGGCATTAGTTTTGCACCTTTCAACACGGTTTCCTCTTCCCACACTCACAGATCTTGGGAGTGTCAAGAGTGACTAGTCCTGCGCCAACGAACGACCCTGGGATTATTGACTTGGTAGCAGTCTGCACTCTGCAAACCCCGCACCTTGGCGTGGGGCGAGAGGAGATGGACGGAGTCGTCCCGACTGGCTGTCTCTGCTGGGAGAATGCTCTGGCAAGGGAGGTGTTTGCGAATGATAGGGAGCAATGGTACACAGGTTTCTTTCGTTTCTGGTGAAGAAGGGCTGGCATCTCCAACTCCAAGAGCCCTCGCTGCTTGTGGATTACCAGGAGGAATTGAGCCTCTTGAGCTGCCGCCACGTAATCTGGCAAAAGACATGAATAGAAGTTAATTTTCCATGTATTATCTGGTATCTCAAGTACAAGAAGGAAACCAGCCACCCAGCCCGATACTCCTGTGTAATGCAGCGAAATCAGCCCGTGAACACCAATCCCAACACCCCCGAACGGCCCGTCTGCGAAAAAAGAGAAATATATGCGTCGTCAACCCCCGATCAGATGTGGCACGACTCTAACGAGATGGGTCTCGCCATGGAAACCTGACGTCAACACTTTTGGATACCCGCACTGTCAAGGCAAGCCAGTGTTGAGTCAAACTCAAGCCCTTACGGGTTAGAAACGTAGCTCCTCGCCCTAACCAAGTCATCGACATCGGTATGCAGCGGCGCGTAGGGGTCAACATCGGGCTTGGCATTCGCCGTCTCGATGTCCGAGCCCGAGGCGGTCTGCTCCTCGTCATCCCCGCCGTACGCGTACTTGCTTCGCTTGCGGATGGCGGCGCCATACTTCCAGAACAGGAACGGGATGCCGCAGCAGGCCAAACTGAGAAAGGCCAGCAAGGACGATGCCCACTGATCACCCAACCGATCATACATCTGCTCGGTGAAGAGAACGACGCCAGCGCCCCAGAAGGAGCGAATGCACGTCTTGGCTGCGAGGGCAGACGCGGCCTGGTGTTGGTACGAGTCGACCAGGTAGTTGTTGGCCGAGTTGTAGAGAAAGATGAAGCCGAAGCCCACTGGGAATCCCGCCAGGCAGGGACCGACCCAAGTCAGACGCTCATACGAGGTCCAGGCGAAGATGAAGAGGCCGATGGGCACGAACCAGCAGCTGATCATCATGGGGATCAGGCGGATCTCGGCAGGCGGCTTGCCGTTGTACTTGGCTGAGACCTTGAGGTAATGCTTGTTGACGAACGGGGCGCACACAGCCGAGCCAAGGACGCCCACGGCGACCGGGATGAACATGAGACCCGTGGTTCCCGACGAGTAGCCCTTGCCGAGCTCGAAGACGATGGGGTAGGCGACGAAGAACATGTACAGCAGGCCGTAGAGGATTGACAGGTACAAGCTGAGGAGGAGGACGATGAGCTCCCTGCAAAGCAGCTGGATGGGGCGGATGAGGAAGACGCCGATACGCTGGGAGAATGGTCGATGGTCGAGCTCGGCCTCGGTGACATAAGCCGTGTCGCCGGTTTGCTTCCTGAGCTTCGCAGCGCGGCGAGCCAGGATCGTCGGGGCGTACGTCTCTGGAACGGTGAAAGTGATAAGAACCCAAGCAATAAAGGCGAGGATGAGCTGGATCCAGTACAGCCAGCGCCAGCCAGCAGCGTCGGAGAGGAAACCGCCAACGAGAGGACCAACTGCGAACGAGTCAGTAAGTGGGGTATACGCAATGGGCCGATGGCGATGATCAAGACGTACTGGCAGGGCCAATAAAGGGGGCAGCAGAAAAGGCAGCCATGGGAACACCGCGCTCCTCGTTACGCCACATATCGGCTAAAGTACCGCCGACCAGGGTCATGGGCGCCGAGAAAGCAATGCCGTCTATGGCTCTGCACACAATGAGGGTGCCGATGTTCTTGGAAACCGCACAGGGAATGATGAAGACGACAGCGACCAGGAGAGTTGAGCCACTACAGATCCAGCGGTCAGCGATCAAGTCGTTCGGCTCTCGATTTGGGGTCACGGCTGGGCGGCGGTTACTTACTAGATAACGCGCCTCCCGTATACCTCGGAAAGAGGCGCGAAGATCATGGGACCTGGCTGAGCATTAGAATGGTTGGGCTCCATCAAGCACGGGGGCCTCAAAACTCACCGACGCCGAAGCCAACGACAAACACAGAGATGGGCACAAGAGCAGCCTCGTGGCTGACGTTGAAGGTTTCGGACACACCCGGTACGTCCGCGGTGATAACACTGGAGCAGAAGGCTACAACGAAACAAGTGATGGACACGACCATGGTAATGTACCACTTGAATGCCTTGGAGTAGTTCTTGGGGTTCTCGGGATCCCCGTCCACGAAGGATACTAGCTTGTAATCCTCTCGTGTCTCCCCATGTGGGGGCTTGGCCGCTTTCTCCATGTTGAGTTGTGTGTTCTCGATGGTGCGGCTCGTTTTCCGTATCCCTCCTCGAGTATCTTCCCGCTCAAGTCTGGTACCAGCGATTGATGTAGTCCGCGTGTGGCGTGCTCAGGTCGTCGCAAGGCTAAGAGCGGTGCGTGATATGATCAGGTTTTGACCCGGTAAACTTCTTCCCGGTTCCGGAAAGGAAAAAACTAAGATGAAGCGAGAGGATTATGGGAGTGGGATATAAGAAGAAATGCAGAAAGATGGTGTCCCACATCCCACATTAAAGATAGGTTGGTGTGATCTGCAAACCCTCTCTCCAAGGGCCACCTGGGGGCCAGCCGAGCCTTATATCCATCGTACCTCTGCATCGTTGCTCGGGTACACTCGGTAATGAACGAACGAGTAGCAGCCTTCCCTGCGGCGACGGTTAGCCACGAGCACGCACTCGCGAACGAAACATTCGCGAAGCTGGCGACCCGTGGCGTCCACGAGTCCAGGGATGTGGCCGCTGTAAGGCGCCGTTCACCAATGCGCGGGCCGGACAACTGGGGCTCCCGATCCACCAGCAAGCTTTGGTCGCCCTAGAAGTGGCGACGGGTGGAGTCTTTCAGTCCTCCCAACCCGTCCAATCGAGGGGCCGAGTCAGGGGTGAAAACAACCAATCTTGGCGTCGTCAGATTGCCAAGAGCTTCCAAAATGCTTCCCGGCGTTGGCGCGAGGAATAAGTGGGCGGCGGCATCTCTGGTTGGTCCGAGGGCTCGGCTTCTCGCCGTCCATGAAAGCGCGAGGCTCTCCGCGTCCTTCAGAAATAAAATCTGCTTGCTGAGCTCGCGACCCGAATCCTAGCTTATCAGCAAAACGAAATGGGCGAGCGCAGGACCATGGCGCAGATTTTTCAAGGAACTAATCTTGCTAATACCTACATAGTATGTTGTTGTGAGGGCGCTGCTCGCGCGATGTGAGGGTAGTGGAGAGGCGGTGTGAGCGCGCTGCCCGAAGCCCCTGAGCTGCGCCTATTACAAGTTTAGACGCGCAACGGGCTGTTAGAATTCCAGCTGTTTCCTTGTTCCCGAGTTGAGGTGTGGTTCGTTACCGAGCTGACGGTATTCGGATGCATCTATCGCATCTTCAAACGAAGGTTTGCGAGTCGCTGAGCTGGACAGGGAAGTCCCTGGAAGGCGGATCATGGGATGATGGCCCGATGGGGCCCACTAACAACAACGCCTCCGCACGTTGTAGTCTTGCTGGCTCGCTCGCATGTGCCTGTGGAGTGGTCCACTATCTTTGAGGTGCCTACATGGGAGTAGCTAGGGAGCCTTGCTAGGTAAGTCCTCTTTACTAAGTAGGTGTTCCAGGGCCATGTCTGACGTCTCCATAGCCCGGTCGGCCGGAACGGCGTCCTACGGGCTTATTAGCGGCGTAGCCAATGACTCGCTCCTTTTTGATGCATCTTTAAACATGGTCCGAGGTGGAAACAGGAAGATAATATCATGGCAAATCCTTGCTTACCTGGCCAGCTGGAATGGGAGGATCTGTCATGAACGAGACAAATCTTTGTTGGGGTTGAGGTTGCTATGTACATGTCAACCATTTCTCGAGATCCCGCAGAGAACAATTCCAAGAGACCTTGCTAGTTTCTCCAGTTATTGTAAAAAGCTTTTGGGCTGCGAATTCCATTGTCCGATCTCAGTGATCGGGCAGCAAGACGTCAACCATGGCATGCATAGACCTGGGGGGTGCGATGTGCTTGCGCTTGGGGTTGGATTGGCATGAAACAACTCTGGTTTTTTGGCTGGAATTTGCTGAAACATATTTGACTGCAGAAGCATGACCATCATCCATGATTGATATCAATGACTGGGTATTTGACGCTGCAACCCAACTCCGAAGATACGCGCTCGAGGAGCCCCTCCAAGATACCCGTCCCATGCGAGTCCTAGCTGCCAGTCTGCACTCCGGGGGAAAATTCAAACCGAAAGTCCTTCGCGTTCCTCGGCCGTGCCTTCTTCTAATCCGAGTCGTTCAGATTGTCGGGGGATGAATCGCAGGTGCTTCCCAAGGGCCATGACTCGCACAAACATGACTCCCACAAACCACCGTCAGGAGACTCGGGTGGACTAGCCGAAGAAACAGAACTGCTAGACAGCGAATCGGCAAGTTTATCGGTATCGGAGAGTTCAGTGTCTCCGAGGTCTAATGTGGAGACCATGGTGCGGAGAGGTGAGGGCTGCGATGGCTTGTAGCGTTCGTGGACCGGGAGCTTGAGCGCCGAAATCCTGAACTTGAGAAAGGTCCTGTATCTTGGCTTTGGCCTCCTCCCCTGCCCCAGTCACAGTTATACGACCATATTAGTGTATTTCGCATCGATGGGTTTTCATACCTTCAGGTCTGTTGGTGGTTCTATGTCGGAAATGGTATCCTCGGGAAAGTCACTCCCGGGAGAGGCGCAGTCGGGAGAGTCGCACTCAGGAAGGGCGCCTTCGGGGGAAGCACTCTTGGGAGCAGCACTTTCGGGAGAAGTACTCTCAGGGGAAGCACTCTCTGGAGAAGCACGTTCAAGAGAAGCACTTCCGGGAGAGGTGCATTCGGGAGGAACGCTGTCGGGAAGAGTGTCCTCGGGGAAGACACTCTCGCTGGAAACCACCATCGTTGGCAATGGGTGTGTGGGGGTCCGAGGCGGTCTTACGGATTGCTAGGGCTGTGAACGCTCGAGAGACGCTGGAATAATGATGGCGATACTGATGAATGGACGCGGGCGCTTAGGTTGCTGAGGTTGGGTGCTGGCGTTGGCTGCACACGCTGCGAGCCGACTTTCGGCTTCTTCAAGATGACGGGAACTTCCAGGTTGGATCAAAGCACGGAGAGCCTGGGAAGGCATGTTTCTGGTCAGCCTGCTGGCAACCTAACTCTTCCACCCGTGCAGGTACGTCAGGTCTTGAGCCTCTTTCCGCGCCCAAGTTGCGGTGGTGACAGAGCAATGACACATGGAGCTCCAGTCTGTGCCCCAAATAGAAGCAAGTGTGCTCCAAGTGTACCCCGACTGAAAAACTCTCGTCGTACGGTGAGGCCATCTCCGTTGCTCTTGCACCCTCTCCTGCATTCCTCCCTCGGTGCCTAACAATGGCTTCGAATTAGATGTAGGGTTAGGGCTGGTTGACCGCAAGACAAATCGTGGTGTTAAGTGACGCGGCTAGCCGCTCAAATCCTGGGTGTTAAAGGTTGGGAGTTTTCCTGAACGTGCTCCCGTTTTTCACCCTGAAAGTCCGGCTTTTCCCCCCTGCGAGTTGCAGAAAGCGTGTAGAAAGGACCGCCGTTCAAGTTGGGCGAAACCAGGAGGAGGCATGAACAAGGACAACAGCTGAACAGCTATCTTCACGTGACCGGAAGCCGCCCCACCTGATTACGGTATTTCCAGGCGTGAAGTTACGACCCGACGCGTCCAAAAACATCGTCGCCTGTGACGGACAGCGAGAGTGTCGCCGACGCCGCTATCTCCAAATAATATCTCGTTCTCGTGGTGGCATCTGCCGCGTCGAAGCCATGCCGAGACACGTGGATCAGGATGTCCACTCGGCATATGTGGAGTTCCGAGCAAACGGTACGTACGCCCTCGTCTCCTCCCGCCGTATTGACTTGACAAGTTTCGTTTCTGTACTCTGTACGTTACCCCATCGCGCCAGCGCATCGACTGACACGATCCATCCATCATCTTGATCGCCTCTATAGACGGAGACAAATGCGTTTCGGTGCAATGCATCTACTGCCAGACCGTCCGAGCAAAGAACACAACCCGCCAGAAGCAGCACCTCCTCCAATGCGGCCCCTACCTCCAAGCCCATCCCGACGTCGTGGTGTCAGCATCATCGTCATCAGCAGCTGTCGCCGCAGCCCCGGCAACGCCAGCTCACTCTGCCGGCCCTTCAGGTCCTCTCCCTCCGCCCCCGCCACACCCGGCACCGCACCAGGCGTCGCTCCCGGCACCCCACCCGGCGCCAAACGATGCACAGCCGGTGCCGCCCGTCCCGTCGTACACCCACGATGACATCGCTGCCGACCACACGAACCTGAGCTTCATGCCGAACCCCCGCATCAACGGATCGCCCAACCACGAGCGCCCTTCGCTGGGGAGCGACCTGACGCCCGCGTCCAAGAAGCAGAAGACGAAGCCTTCGCCGGGCTCCAACCTCCCCGAAATTCCTCTGCGCGAAGTCCACGCCGCATTCACCGAGTTCCGCGCTAAAGACGACGACAAATGCCTGTCTGCTCGATGCCTCTACTGCAACCAAGTGCGTGCCAAGAACACGTCAAGGCAACGGGAGCATCTGATGGCATGTCCCGGCTACCTTGCTGTTCTCAAGGATAAGATCCCTGCCAACAACCTCCGCCACCAGTTTGACGAGGACGACGTGGCCAGCTCGCTGGCGCTGCCCGCCCCCGCTTTCGACCTCGACTTCCGGATGAGCATCAGGGTCAAGCCCAAGTTGAACTTGGGCTCGGGCACAACTGGCCGCCAGAGTTGGATCTCGTGCATTGGCGGACAATGGGCTGGCAGCTGGGGCAAGGGGGTCCTCCTGGTGAGTATTCCTACCGCGTCTGTTCTCTGTCCCTTCCTTGCGGCTTGTGCTGATATACAACTCGGCAGCCGAGCGGGCAGGACACACAAACAACGGTCAAGGATACGGCGACCCGCATCGACGCACGCTACCTCATGCAGACCGGCGACGAGCACCCCGCCCTGATCATCTGCAAGATGACGGGTTGGCTGACGGGTGAACGCGATGTCATGGAGAGGCTACAAGACCCGGTTGCCGCCGATAACGTCGCCGCCCACCGGTACCGCCTCCGGGTGACCTTGGAACTGGAGACTGGCGACGAACGCTACCAGGAGATAAACACGGGCATGTGGATGGCCAGCGGCTGCCGGAGGGGCGCCGAGATTGTGTACGACGCGTACCGGATCGGCTGAGCCGGCGCGTCGGCAGTCTGCCCGTCTCATCTGCCACTTTTCTTTGTGCTTTCACGTCGGTTCCGGTTCTTCGTCTTGTTGCTGCCGCGGTGGATGGCTCATGTAATATCCTATTGTCATTTGGAGTTGGGCGCAGCAGGGTGACAGGCTTAACTCAAAAATGTCGATTTGTCTGCCAACCCCTCATCTATTCGCGCCGCCATCAAGCCAAGACGGGTTCCCCGTTGCGGCCACGTCATCGCCACCTTTCAGCTGCTGCACACGTAGGAACCGAAACGTAATCAGGGACGTTAGCTTGTGTGAGGGTAAGGCTTAGACCCGTTCAAGTGGAACGAGAGTGGAGCTCGAAAACGGTCGCACGGCTCAACCGGACTGCGGCCGTGGCGGTGTGCATGGAGACTGGCTCTTGGCTGTGGCGAGCGAGCCTGGGCGGCCAAGAGGGTTCTCAGGGATTCGTGAGGGGCCGAGGGGTTGAATGGTTCGGACGGCCTCGGGAGGATTCAGGGGTTCAGGGTCCTCCAGATGACCCCGTGCCGAGACTCCGAACATCTCGGCATATAAACAGCCGGCCCGACCCTGCAGGTCAAGATGGTTTCGGCCTTGTTGAACAAGAAGGTTACGAGAACTCCACTTTGACCCTTACTTTGACATCTTGACTTGCATCGCCATCATCACCATGAGCTACAATAACAACAACTACAACAACCACCACGGTCAGGGGGAGGCAGCCTCCTACTATGCCGGCGCTCAACAGCAGCAGCAGTACCCTCCGCAGGGGCAACAGTACCCTCCGCAAGGACAACAATACCCTCCCCAGGGGCAGCAATACTCCCCGCAGGAGCAACAATACCCTCCGCAGCGACAGCAAGGATATGGCCAATACCAACAAGAGTCCAACCAGGGCTTCCAACAACAAGAAGGCCAGGACGGCGAGCGTGGCGTGTTGGGAGCTCTGGGCGGCGGCATGGCCGGTGCCTTTGGCGGCCACGCGATTGGCGGCAAGACAGGTCACAGCAAGCTGAGCAGTACGTTTCCTCTCCCTGCTAACACCCCCATCAACTCGCGTGCTAACCGGCCGTAGCCGTGCTTGGCGCCGTCGCTGGCGCCGTCGCAGGGCACAAGCTGCAGGACGGCGTGTCGGACTGGAAGGACAACCGGGACGAGGAGAAGGAGAGGAAGAAGCGCGAGGAAGAGGAGCGTAAGCGCAGGGAGGAGCAGCAAGCCCAGCAGCAGCACCACGGCGGGTTCGGCGGGTTCGGTGGCAACAACCACCACAACGCCCCTCCCCCCCAATACAGTGGCGGCAACCACCACGAGTCCTCCCGTGGTGTTAACTACGCCGGCAACTTCAGCGGCTCCTCGCGCGACGTCCGCCTCGACGCCCACGGCGAGTACATGCTGCACGCGTCGTGCCGGCGCACCGACGGGTCCTACCAGCAGAGCAGCATCAGCCTGAACCGCCTGATCGAGAACGACCAGGGCAGCTTCCGCTGGGCCTCCCAGGGGCACCAGGGCGGGGGCGGCAACACCGTGACGGTGCAGCACGGCGACACGCTCCGCGAGATTGCCCGCCGGCACGGGGCCTCGTTCGAGGAGCTTGCGCGGCATAACGGCATCCAGAACCCGGATATGATCTACCCCGGCCAGGTCATTCAGGTTCCAGGGCGGTCTGGTGGCGGCGGCGGTGGTAACTTTGGGGCGTCGGCGAGGGATGTGCGGGTTACGGATGGCGGGCGCAGGCTTGAGGGCGAGCTGCTCCGCGACGGCCGCTGGTGTGGGAGTTCCATTGAGCTGGATGAGAGGATTGGGAACAACAACGGCACGCTGAGCTTTTGCTAGGCGTGCTTGCTGGGACTACCTGGGAAGCTGTGCCACTTTCAAGCCACGGGGTTTCAAGTGGGGAAACACTGTAAGACAGGGATGGCGATGACTTAGTGAAGGAATAGAGATACCTCGTCTGCTTCTGCCGCCACCCTCCTTCCTGCGCTTGCGAGTTGCTGCTCCTCCACGTTGTGGCGTGGGTCGTGAGACAGTGACTTCACGGACTCAACTATGCGCCGGTGTTAATAAAACACCAAACACCTCACCTCGACACTCTCCCGGTTCCCCTGCCCCATTGTCTCGGGATCCTCCACAGCGCAGTGAACGGCCCTCCGCGCCCTAACCGTTTCGTCGCTGTCAAAGCACTTGATGAGTACCACCTCGTCCGGGTTCTGTTTGTACTTAAAGTACCAGCGGTGCCCCGGGTTCGGCTTGACCGTCCAGGTTTCCTGCCGCTTACCCGTTCTAGCGACGAAGATAGATGCCGGGACTAGGTCCGAGTCTGCGACCGTCGTCGCGTCGGCCAGCGCGAGCGGGGAGGTCAGGATAGGGGTTATGGGGCGCCAGATCTGTTTATTCGATTTGTCAACCCGAGTTCAGAAACAGAAATTCAATCACAGCAACTCGCGAGTATGTTTCTCGGGCTAAGTGAAATCAAGAAGCTGGCGAACTTGCGTTGATAATCTGCCAACGGCGCGTCATCACTCTCTCAGCCTCGCCGGGCTCCTGAAACTGCTCACGGAGGCGGATGACGGCCCCATCGTACGACTGGTCAACGTGGGCTCGATGGAGCGGGCCGCGTGAGGTGATGTTGTTTTGGTCGAGATTGTGCCAGTGGGCTGGGCCACGGCGGACACGGTGACCGAAGATGATGACCTGGGCGGCGCCCGTGCTAAACGGTCCAAGCCGCGAGTCAGGAACGGCGCTGATCAAGGGTAAGTGAAATGACTTACACATCCTTGAGGAGCTGTACGCATTCGGGGTAGTAGTTCTTTGGGATCGCCGGTTCGTCGGGGAATCCCTCGGCCACACTGACGTGCTTGTGGTACTGGAAGCCGTGGTCGTCGAGACCGAAGTTGTCTTCTTGCCCCGACACGTCTGTAACGGTGACGGTGACGGGGATCATGGATCGTTCGTTGGTGACCTGAGTCCTGTGGCGCAGTGTGTCAGTCAGCCATAACTATATCTCCGGCTTTCCATGACGGCATGTTCCCTTGAGTACTTCGTCCTAGACCTACGTTCCGACATAAACAGGTGTCGGCGAACTTCCATCTTCTGGATCGTTGTAGTAGTTGATTGTTGTGACAATGTCATGGCCCATCGCTCTTTAGTGTGCCCTTCGGCTTTCGTAGCTCTGAAATACTGCCAATTCTCGATGAATGTGTGGCGGTGGGATTCTTCAGCCATAGACAGCCTAGGTGGCCTTCGGTAAGGGTACTCGAGGACTCAGGTCGGTGGCTCTGCTGGACCAGCGGGGTGGACGGACCGTTTCACCCCAACTTACCCCGCTCCTTGACCGGCTCTGCTCTCCACGCTACTGTGGTGGGAGCGGCGTGGCGTTTTTGTTGACCAAGCATCTGCAGGCGCCATCACAGCCAACATCGGCCGAAGGTTCTGGAGAGGGGGCGCGGGCAATGGCAAAACCGGCCCCTCGTTATCTCGGCCCCGTACATGCACAGGTCAAACTGGGCAAGCCCGAGTAACACGGTGGTTAGACACTAACGCTTCGATGGGGCCAGAGCCAGGATCTAGATCCTGGGGCCACTGGGATGGTGTCTGCCGAGGGAGCAAGCTACAAGGTGCTTCTGGCCGGCCAGGTATTGGGATCATCGCCAGGTCTCATTTCCAGGTGGTGGCGGTGGAGGGCGTCGCTTTCAGCCCGCATCCATGGTTTCTGCCGCGTCACTCTCACGATGCTGAGAATGACCGTGAAAGACCTCTGGCCCTGTGGTGTGATGATGGCTGTCCTGGCTGGATGTGGACATGGCCGGGCGTCATGGTGTTGGTTGGTGGACGCGGGGGCTGACCCGAAATGAGATCGGCGGCGTCTGGTCAGCAAGGCAGCTGGAGCGGAAGAGCAACGGGAGCTCCCGGAGAAGCACAATGCCACCCAAGCTTGCATATCTTTTCTTCTCCCCTTCTTTGAAGAGCTTCGCATCAAATATCTCAATATCTGGCTGGGAAGAATGAGAAATCCGCCCTCGTCCTCGAGCAAATCCGGTTCGTCGTTGTAAAAAAGTTGGGGAGCCCCGATTTCGGGACGATTGCATGGCGGCCCGGCTGCTGTGCAACCGAGTCACAGCATCGGGACGGTAGCCTATTTGCTGGGTTGGGTTCCTCCGGCTCGCTTGCCACTTAGCGGCTGGCCGCCCAGCCCGTGAGGAGTTCGTTTGTGCCGAGTACCCGTGACGTTTGTGGTTGTTTGTGCGACAAACGAATGTCCCCATCACCATCGCCATGGCCGCAACCAACTGCCATCGGCCAGTGTCGGAAATGAAACTGAGACGTTCTAGAACAACGATAAACCTGAAGAGAACCGACGTTGAATTAGTCTCGGGAGCTTGTGTTTAGGCTCTTGGCAATCGACGAGACCCCAGACCACCTCATCCTCAAACACAGGGCCGGAGCACAGTGGGGATGTCGTCTGAGCCACGGACAGCAGGCGGAGGAGGGGCCTCCCTTGCTTCAGTTGTCTCGGGGCAAATTAATCATCAATTACCCAGGGCGGCAAGGCACCTGATCCGCCAGTCTAGATGCGAAGCGTTTGCCGGAGTTGGAGCTGGAGCTGGCAGCAACGTTGGCAGCTTCGAAGCCGGGAACCGGGGTCCGAGATTCGGAAATCCAAAATCCAGACTGGGAGGGGGGTGGGGTCCAGTTTGATCTCAAACATTGCCACCCTTGGAGGACGCCGGCGGGGCATCCGGGGCATGGAACTGGTTCCGTGACAAAGCACAAAGCTCAGAGCACAGAGTAAGCGGCATTAGCTTCGCAGCCACGGCGTGCAGCTGAGCCAAAGAAGTTCAGCGCGGAATGAGCGCCGGCGGGCTGGGACTGTTCACGGTGGACTGCCCTGCGCACTCCAGACAATCCATGTCGGGCTGCCAGCAGGGCTCAGAGGCCTCCTGTCGCTTTCGTTGTGCCTCATATCCAAGGCCCAGTGGAGTGGCATCGCGGCGACGGGAGCGCTGGATAGTTATGGCTTCCATTGTGCTATCAGCCCCGGCCGTCCAGACAAGCTGGAAGTTCGAAAACGGCACAACCTCAGCAATGGCCCCTCGTCCACGAGCCTTACGCCTGGTCCTGAGTCTTGTGCAGGTCCCGAAGGTGCGAAGTGTGACTTGCAATCCCCCGCGTGAAACATCCAGACACGGCGATTGGCCGTTTCAAAGCGTCTCATGCCCGGGGCGACCCAAGACACGCGCTCCTCGCAGAGAGGATAAGGATCTCCCTCCACATTGCCAACCTCGCTCGGCCGTTGGTCCCCTGATAGCGCCGCGCCAAAAGTTGCCCCGAGTTGGAGGGGTGGTGGGACAGCCTGTGCCAGCCGAGCCAGCCTGTCAGGTGTCGCTCGCCGCACCGTCCCGTCTGGAGCGAGAGTCCACTCTCGAGCCACTCCAGATGCACCCGGGGGGCTCCGCCGGTTTGACAGGGCTCACCGGCCTCCGTCTCAGACCCTCAGCCTGCTGCCATCCCTTCCCAGCACCGACGATCACTTCCCGGAACCGCCGTCATCACCCAGCACCCCGTTGTTGGCAGAGGGTTGCCCCGGCACCATGTCTGGGCTGGAACCCTGGCGTCGTCTGGCCCGGGTGGGACCCTGGGACGACACGCATGCAATCCCACACGTTTTGGGACGGCAGGTGGGAGCGCGTGCTGCGGAGTCTCTCGGCTACCTGCCCCGAACGGGGTGGGCCCAGGCAGCCAAGACAAAATCCCTCCCCTCTGCCTGGAAGCTGCAGCATCCAAACACGGAATGCGCAACAAAAAAACTGACTGCTCGCACGGAGGACCCTGCAGCCTTGCAATTGTTCGCACCCGCCCTCCGTCGTTGGGGACAGTCTGACAGAGACCACGGTCTCGACTTCCGCGGCACAGGGGAGCCTGGACAGGGCCTTCGATTGGTCCCGGAGGATTGGCGCCTGGCTGGAAGGCACTGGCCGACGTTAGGTGATGTTGGCTTTGGTCTTCGGCACCCCGAGGAATTCCGACCACCCCCCTGTTGCATTGGCACTGTCCCAGGCGCCGGCCGACGAGGCCAGAACCGCTCTCAAGGACCCTGGGCCGGCTTGCTGTGGGTCATGGGTATCCCACCCGGCGCATCAGCCCCATGCAAACAAGAGACGAAGCTCGGATTGGTGGGAGAGTTTCCACTGGTCCCCATGGGTGCGACTGTGGTATTCTTTCACACGAGGGGCTCTTGAGGTTGGGTGAAGGACGGGCCATTGGCGGATCCGTTTCCGATGCTTGACGGCCAATGGCAGAACACCGTCTCCGACTCGAAGCCGGGGATTCTTTTGCGCTCCAAGGCGTGTTTGCTCCCAGGTAAAATGCAACGAACCTCAACGGGCTCTCGCCCGTGTTGAGGAGGGCGGGGGGCAAGCTCTCCAACCGACTGGCTTGCACTTACGCAAAGGCCTGCCGGGGGCAGGGCCGCAGGGGCTGTCTGCCATCCACACGTCATGACCGGGGAAGACAACCTGCGCCAGTAGTGCAACCACAGAGTCGGTGACCAATGCCCATCCCACTGGGCATCCCCAAGCATTTTAGGCCGGGCTCGGGCTCTCGGTTCCTGAGCGTCGGGTCGGCTGTGGTCTACCTCTCCCAGTGTTACTCCAACATCCAATCCGCCCTTCTTCACAACTCCAGATAACGAGAACCCAACGTTCCCAAAATTACCGTCACCGTTTTCACGGTAAGGACTTATCATGGACCACGATCAGGCCTGGTCTGGCAGCGGATCAACGTCCCAGGTACGACAGACTTTTCCAGCCCAGGCTTCTTCCACCCAGGGCCTAACATGCCCCCGATCCAACACGTATCGGCCTTGTCTTCTCGGGTTAGAGAGCCGTGGACCGTGGAGGCATTGCTGACAAGTTCGTAGGCACTCGACGGATTGCATGATTATATGCTGGGCCCTGACCTCGTCGCGCAAACGCTTGCCACCGGTGATGCCGTCCAGTGGTCATTCACGCAGGAACCGGACTATCCCTCCCACGTTGGCGGACTCTACATCCATACGCAGCATCGGAGGCATAGCAATCCATGTGAACTGCCCAGTCCGGCACCAACAGCCCCCGTGGCATCACCACCTGACTGGTCGAAGCATTATGCCTCGTCCGTCAACGGTCCCTGGGCGCCGACAACTCCCACGAGCCCGGTCCTCGGCGAGAATGGAGGCAGGGGGCTGAACCAGTGGGACGCCTTGCTCTACGCTGCTGGCACAACGACACCTCCCACGTTCGGGGCAGGTCTTCCAGACTGGACCATCGGCACCACCTACATGGACATCGGCCAAACTTATGCCGTCGTTCCCGTCCTCCCACAAGGAGCATCGGTGCCCGCTGGCTTCACCGGTGCGCCCTGGGCCAGCCACATGCCAGCTCCCAGCCTGCCTAGCGAGCCCTTCCTCGAGCCAGCCTTCAGTCATGCAATCCCTTCACACAGCAGCACAAGCAACATTCCACACCCCTTACCAAATTCACCACCACCACGGCCACCACCAACGAAGCACCACCGCCACCCCCGCAAAAAAACAAATCCCAAATCCCCTAAACCAACCCCCAACCCCACGCCAGCAGCACCAACAAGCCGCCTCTCGCCCCCCGCCCTCGCCTCATCCCCAACCACCACCACCAGCGACAACACCAGCAACAACAACACCCCCACAAACGGTCCCACCCTCCGCACCGCCGCCCGCCGCTTCAAGCGCCCCACCCCGGGCCCCAAACCAGGTGAGTCCCCCGAGCACCGGCGCGCGCGCACCAACCACAACATGGTGGAGCAGCAGTACCGGCACCGGCTGCACGCACGGTTCGAGGCGCTGCTGGAGGTGCTGCCCGAGGGGATCATCCTTGACGGCGAGGAGGGAGAGGGAAACTATGGTGATCCGTTTCCCGCCGGCGGGGGGACTGAAGGGAACGGTGATGGACTTGCTGGGGAGGTGATGGTGGGTGGAAATGGGAAAGGAGGGAAGAAAGGGGCGCGGAGGATGAGCAAGGTGGATGTGCTGAGTCGGGCGGCAAAGGTGATTCGGTATCTGGAGAGTGACTATGAGAAGGTCAGGAGGGAGGTGGAGGTGTTGAGGCGGGAGAGGGAGGCGGTAATGCTTGCTGGGAGGGGGGAGGCGGAGGGAATTTCGATTTAGATGTGGGCTGGGGCAGGTGGCCGTGGGGTGCTGGGGTGCTGGAATAATTGGGCAATTAGATGGGTTGGGCTAGGCATGGTGTCAATATCACGGGATATTTGAGGAGTTGCGTGACCGGGGAGGACGGCAGGCAGGATGACCATGAATTAATACTGGGACTCTCCTAATTATCTAACAAGCTTACCCCGTAACGAGCGGTGACGTTTGCGGGTGTCCAAAGAATTAGGCTGTCCGCTTCCCGCCATAATCAACAGACAGCGCTTAGTTCCCACACCAACTCACATGTAATATCTGCTGCTTGATCCTCTCATAATAGCCATCGGGGTTTGTGAATCGTTTTCCCCAACGGCCAGCCACTCACACAAAAGTGAAGTTGTGTAACTGGCAGAATCCGTGGGTACCTACTCAAGTATAATTACCGCGCGTAGGCCAGACTTGGATCCTTTGTTTTTCTGAACTGCTCAGCACGCGGCACTTGAGGACGGCTGCTGGACCACAACAACAGGTAAAAACACCCCTAACCCCTGGCTCTGCTGCCTGCATGATGCATGCCATCATTTTGGCTCTCATGTTTTCTCGCCTCAGGTAGGTTGTCTTCCAGACTTCCACCCACATCCACAGACGGTGCGGGTATGAAAAACGAATTCATCGTCGCGCCAGGTCGCAAATTCAAGTTCATTGAATCGTCTCAGAATACAATGTCTTTTGATCCGGCCTCGTGGCGGCACCGCCAGGTAAGACACGACAGACAGCCAATATTAGCCGGAAGACATGGACGGGTGACACCAGGAAACGGGGATCTGGGCCGTCAGGCGGAAAGCCTTGAGGAATCCCAAACCAAACTACTGCATTTGTGTTTTCTTTTTTTGGCTGCAAGATGCATTCGCGTCCATGTTAGCGTCGTCGACCCGTCCCAACTGCAGGACACTGCAGGAGTAGGTGTCTTGGTGGCAAGGAATACGCTCCCAGCTGGCAGGGGGTTGGCGGATACGGCGGCAGGTTGTTCGGTTGCTCGCTGTGGCTGGACCCGGATGGGGCTGAAGAGTGGAGAGAAGGGAACAAGCAAAAAAAGACCTTGAACTTTGCCAAGCGGGAGCAATCCATGATCCACGGCGACTGTAACGTTGACGGCGATGCGCCCGCCCCTAATGCTGCTTCCCACCGCCCGCAGCTGCTGGCCAGTGCCCAGGACAACCACGCTTCTCAGCTCACAACACCATGGCCACGCGCAATGAACTGACTTTGCAAGCCCCGGTCATCGTGGTCGCGGTGGTGATGCTGTCCCCGAGCATCATCGCCGTGAGGCCGTGAGCCCCTGATCTTACACGCGTCGCCGGCTCTTCCTTGGGATCGCGGGTCCCAGAAACTGGACCATTCTGCTGGCGTTTGTATGGAGCCTGGAGAGACGACCCGCTACCCTCTCTGTCCCCACCGACTTCAGTTGTGATCCAAGCTCACTCGATTCTCTCTGTCACAGCCACCGTCCGATACATCAGACGTGAGTTCAGCCCTTGATTCCAATCTCGCAACTCTATACTTCGACTGTTGGCTTCAGTTGTCTCTACCTAGGTGCCTACCTTTCTTGGTCGTCATGTCTGGTTGGCCACAGAGGATGAAATGCTTGTTAGCAACTTGGTAAGAACGCTCTGTGAAGCGGGCCCGCAAGAACCAACTGACGAGGCCCCGCCCGCACCCAGGAATCATGGTACACCATGCGTTAAACCTCCATTCTGTTGCTCTACCGGTGAATTCCTTTTGATGGGCTGGGCCCGCATTGGCAACAGTGCGTCCCCGTCATCGTCACCCTGAGTAACATTTTGCATAGGTATGGGTCCTCATCACGTCCTTCATCAACTGCATTCTCTTCGCGGCTGTCTGCGACAAGGCAATCAAAGGGAGATCCTATCGCTCATCGCTGACTCCATAATCTTGCTCCTACCCACTCCCTTCTTGATGAGTCTTGGGCTTTGGAACCGGCGCAGATCGGTTTGATGCTTGTCGTCTCCCCCGACTTCTTGTGCGTGAACATAGTTACGCATGCCTTGCCTCAGGTTGACAAGTATAGGTACCGAGTTGCTGATGACCATTGCAGCGCCTGCTCCTTGACCATCATCCGCATGTTGTTCATTCCCAATCTAGACCTATCCGACTTCGCATACCAGATGGGTATCTGTTTGAGGCTCCGTCGAGGTAAACCTGGCCATCATCTGCATCTGCCTGACGACGTTGAAACCCTTCGTGGCGAGGGTATTCCCAAAGCTAGGTTCTCAAATCCAACGACACAGACTCCTGGTGAGCTGGAATGCATTGAGCGGCCGGCAGCGACTTCCGGCAGGGTGTCCCGGGCCCGGACCTCGAGTTATTCCCCTGACGAGACGGGCGACCGCATCCTTCATGAGGCTGGAAGAGGGCGAAATGAATGACTTGGACTCCAGACGGCCGCTCCGGCCAAAGCGTGCTACTTGTAATAGACACGGATTGCCCGACTGTGGTCATGGCTGGCTATTCCTGGGCGTTTGACAATCTCGCCATCAGGCAAGCGCAAATTCAACGGCGCGATCCTGTCTGTGCTGGTGCAGATAATAAGCAGCGCTAGAAGCCGTTCGAGAAGGCTAATCCTGGCCGCCGCAGTGCCGCGGTGCAATGAGATTGAGGCTCGCCCACACCAGGAGATATTTGCGAGCCCGGCTAATCCGGAAGGATGGAGCTAGCTGCTCGGAAGGTCTTGGCCGGCACTAGAACGCCGCAGGCTGCGTCGCGGAGCGATGCCACGAGCCGGGGGACCCTGGCCCATAGTGCAACTCTGGATGCAACCAGGAACCATGGGATTTTGGGACGACCCGAGAATTGACTTCATCAAGATGCCGACTTTACCAGCCGAAGGCCGTGGACGGGCCATGTCGTTTCAAGTCTTGCGATACTTATTCAGCTCAGCGTCCATCAGAGGACGAGGCCGAGGAAAATAACACACCCGGGCCGCAAACCCCGTCACGCTCATTATCATTATTCCACGCTCATTATCCCACGCTCGTTATCATGTTTTTGAACGCGGTTTCGCTGTTCGTCGCGGCGGCCGCTGCTTGTGCCACACCCCCGTCCGGTCTCCCAGTCGTCGATCTCGGGACAAGCGCTCACAGGGCCCAGCTGAATGTAAGGGTGCTCATCAAGCCAGTCCCGTGAATCCCGGTTGCTGATCCCGATCGGCCTCTGCCTCAAGGCTACCGGCGCGTACTACAGCTTCAAAAACATCCCCTACGCCGAGCCTCCCGTTGGTGACCTCCGCTTCGCTCTACCCGTCGCACGCGTGACCGTCAACCGGACCATCGACAATGGCTTTTCTCCGCGCGTCTGCCCATCGGCGGGCCAGGGCTGGTTCCAGTATTCGCTCCCGCTCGTCATCGAGACCCTGATCGCTGGGGGCCTCGCCCCTCCGGCGGGTGCGCAGGTACCCAGCACCACGCCACAGTCCGAAGACTGCCTGCTGCTCGACGTCACCGTCCCAAAGGCCGTGTTCGATGCCCAGGCGGCCGGAACCTTGGCTAAGCGGGTGCCCGTCCTGCTCTGGATCCACGGCGGTGCCTACACGGCCGGGTCCAAGGATGAGGTGAACCCGGCGGGCTTGATCCAGCAGAGCCGCAGGAACGGCGACGCAGGGGTCATCTTTGTCGCCATCAACTACCGCCTGTAAGCCTCTCCCTTTCCTCGTACGCGACAAGCAAGACTGACCGTCGTCAGGGGCCTCTTTGGATTCCCTCCTCGCCTGCCATTCCAGTTCGACGTCAACTCCAACGCTGGGCTCTACGACCAGCGCCTGGCCATGGACTGGGTGCGTCTCAACATCCAACGCTTTGGCGGCGACCCCAACGCCGTCACCGTCATCGGTGAGTCCGCCGGCGCGGGCAGCATCGTCAGCCATCTCACGGCGTTCGGCGGCGTTGATGGAGGAAACTCTTTCCAGCGCGCCATCATCCAAAGCCCCGCCATCAAGCCAGTCCAAAACGTGGCCCTCTACACCCATCTGTGGCAGGACCTCCTGACCGTCTCCAACACCTCCTCTTACGCCGAGCTCCGCCAACTTCCCTCGGAGGACCTCCAGGCCATCAACACCGCCATGGTCGGCGCCGCCCCTTTTGCTTCCTCCGTCTTCGGTAATTACCTTTTCCTCCATCGCAGCAAGCCCAACACCTCCCCTTGCTCATCAAACTAACCACCCACCCAGGCCCGAATGTCGACTCCGTCCTCATCACCAGGGAGCCAGGCCTCGCCCTCACCCAGGGCCTCGTCGACAAGAGCGTCGAGGTCATCGTGGCGCACAACTCCAACGAAGGCCTGCTCTTCACCGACCCGCGCATCGCCAGCGAGCCCGACTTCGAGGCCTACCTGCAGGGCTTCATGCCCTCCCTGCCAGACACCAAGGTCCAGGAGCTCGCCGAGAGCATCTACCCGCACGACTTCTCCGGCACCGCCCTGCCCTACACCACCCAGGTCGACCGCACCAAGCTGGCCATCGCCGAGGGACTGGTCGACTGCTTCGCCTTTGGCGTCGCGCTGGCGTACGGGAACGCCACAAGGGGCTACCAGTGGAGCGTGTTCCCGGGCATCCACGCCGGGGACGTGGCGTACACGTTCTTCAACGGCGTGGTGGATGGCGGGCTGGGCGGGCCGGTGGTGGTGGAGGCCGCCGAGAAGATGCAGAGGTGGTTTGTCGACTTTGCGATGAAGGGGGCTGGGAGCGGCAGCGCGGCGGCGGAGCTGCCCGTGTATGGCGCCGACGCGAGCGTGGTGGACGTCAGTGGGACCGGGTTTGACGTGGTCAGGGACCCGGCGGCGAATGCGAGGTGTCGGTTCTGGCTGGAGGGGCTGACGGCGTGAGGTCCCGCCCGGCTGGAGGTCGGGAGTGCCGAAAACTGTGTTGGGTGCGGTGTTTTGGTGGGAAAAAGCGTGGGTTTGGGTTGGGAGGCGAATAAACTAGTTAGAGACGCGTGTGTGTTTGCGGCTGATTGTTCGATAGTTCGGCACTGTACTGATAGATCTCACGTGTGTGATAGAACAAAAAAGCCCTCGTTTGGAACTTTGGGTAAGGAGACAGTGTGCCACGTGGGAGGCCGTTCAAGACCGGAGAGGCGTGCGCCTCAATTTTCTTACACGGGCAACATCAGCCGAGGAACAGAAACGGCAGAGGGCCCGGACCCGGGACCGAGTCGCTGGATCCCGAGACCGGCAACACGGCTCAAAGGTTGCTGGTGACCCATGGTGTCGGGGAGGGAGCTGAAGTCTGTGTAACCGAAGATCAGACCACTGTGACGGAGGCGGCGCAGCTCTATCTGCTGCTCGGTTCCTAATCGGCAGCCCCCCTCCGGTCGTCGACCAATCGACACTCGCGGCACAGAATCCGAAGACGAACGGGCAGCAGGACCAGCTGCCGTCATGCTGATCAGGAGTGAGGAGGATCAGGCCATGGCGGTGCCCAAGCGAAGACACCCGATCCGTCGCGCATGTGGCAAACAACAGATTGGGCTTAGCAGGACGGTTGAGGGGGAACTTGTGACGCGCACGTGCGCCGCACTTTATCTCGAGGTGTTTGCGAGATGAGTTCCCGGTTCCGTGGGTTGCACAAGATGGAATCTGTGTGGTGATCTGCTCGATGGGCTGTGGGGTAGGGTACCCGTCGCCGTCCAGGGAGGCAAAGGACCCAGTCAGTGGCTCAGGATTTGGGGCTTTACCCAATTCAGGGTCCTCCGAGCTCCCCGCGGGCTCAACCACGGTGCCTGGGTCAGGGGCCGGCTTGGCCAATCCAGTCTGCCCGTGGCGGGTTTGCTCGCGGATCAGTCAATCACCAGGCGAACGCCACGGCGAGGGGGAAAGCCACCCGAGCCACCACAGAACCAAGGGTGAAGCCATCGGAGGATTCTCCGCGACCTCGTATGACCAATAGGGGCGAGCAGTGTGTGTGATGCTCTCATTGTTGAGACAGCGCCGAGTAAAGAACCCGCCGAGTGGAAGATGAAGCAGAACAACGCACACTTTGGTATCCCAGCGACCCAAGGAATAACGCCCCATGAATCTGAACCCTGGCACAACCACCGCCATGCCATGCCCGCGCCCTTTTCCCCTCCTCCCATCCCTTCCAGTCTGCCTCCGGCGGCCTGGTCCAAAACCTGTCCCAACACCCCAACCCGAGAGTGATAAAGGCAAGAAAAAAAACGCCAGTTGAAGCCGAACCCAGCCCACAAGCCCACACCAAACCGTAGAACCCAAGCCCACCCCCAGAATAGCGTAAACAACAAGAGAAAGGAACCCGCTCCCAAACCCTAACAACTCCGCATCCCATTTCATCAAAAACACTCACACCACCCGCTCCCCGGATCCCTGACCCCAACCCGCTGCACCACAAACCCCAGCTCCCAGGCGCCCTCGCCCGCCTCCTCGGAAGAGTCCTCCTCACAATCCCCGCGCGGCTGCAGCACCACGCTCGCCCAGCAGCACAGCCGGCCCTGCGCCGACAGGATCTCGGCCTCGTCCTCCCGGAAGCCGGTGAAATCGGCCAGCAGGCAGCGGGAAAAGACCCAGTCGTCGGCGTCGTCAAAGTGCCGCTGGATCGTCAACTGCTGCTCGGCACGGCGGGAACGGGGCCGCCGCCTCGTCTTTTCCGAGCTGCTTTCGGCGGCGGCGGCGGTTGGTAACGCTGCTGGCTCGGCGTGGGTTTGCTGCCGCCGTGGTAATTGCGCCGGGCGGGCGTGGCCTTCTTCGAAGCGCGAGAGGAGGGTGCGCACGAGGGCGCCAGGGAGGGCGATCTGTTCCATCTTGCCTGCTGGTTCTGAGGCGTCGTCGCGGGGAGAGGAGATCGTGGTGATCTCGAGGCGGCAGTGGGGGAAGTGCATGAGGTGGGGCGAGGCGGCGGAGATGGCTGATGGGGGTTCTTCTGGTACCGCTGCCGCGTGAGGTGGTGGTGGTGATGGTGACGGTGGGTTTTGGAGGCACTGGTCTTGCTCCGGCTGCTGTTGCCGCGGTTGTTGCTGTGGTTGAGGCATGGGGAGGGAGAGGTCGTTTGCGAGTCCGTCGGGGCCTTTTGAGACGGGCTGCCTTGCTGACGAGTGCATGGTGGAGGGGGTCGAGTTGCGTTGCGATTGGCGAGCGGTGGTGAGCGTTGAGTCGTGAGTGGTGAGTTGTGGTATGTATGTGGTGTCTGGTGCGTCCTGTGTGGTGGGTTGTCGGGAGTGTGTGGTTTTGGGTTGGACAAAAGCGAGACACAGCGTGTGGTTGGAATTGTGTCTGAGACTTGGACGAGAGCGGGCGTGCAGGTGGGGTCAGGACTTGGCAGCCATGTGCGAGCGAGGTGGTGCGAGGTTTTAAGTGGCCGCAGGATCGCAGGATCGCAGAGACGAAGAGATGCAGCAGAGATGTCAGAGATGCAGAGATAACGTGAGGGAGAACCGGTGAAGTGACGGAGAAAGAGGGGTCATCCCAGGAGCCGGATCCGAGACATTGGGGAGTCGGCGGGTATTAATAACCAAGTGCCTCCATTACCACAATACCAAGTACACAATAATGCAGAAGAGACAAAAAAAGGAAGACACGAAGTGAGACTCGGAGGCTTTCCTGCTCCGCCAGCGGGCCAGGGATGCCAAGCCCAGATCTCCAGGGCTGCTGTCGTCCCCCGCGCATCGCGCACCAGCACCGGCACCAGCGCACCAGCGCAAAGTTGCACCCAGCGAGCCGCCAGCTTTCCTCGTTGGCCCGCCCGCCGCTGGTCCCCGGGTCCGCCGTCCGCTGTGACTGTCTGGGTTGGGTTGGGTCTCCCCTACGTGTCCAATCAGGGCGCCCCGCGACACAGGCTGACCCGAGCGAGGCCAGACGGGGGAAATGATGCACAAACCACCCGCCGATGCCACCGCGGAGTCGGGTCCAGCCGCCTGCAATCTGCTCTGCCGGCGGCAACGACTGAGGAAAAAAACTCAGTCAAGGGGGCGAAAGCGGCAGCGCTGCCGTGCGCACAGTGCCACGGGCTGTCCCGTTTGGGGAAGTCTTTCGGTGCGCCGGCTGGTGCAGGCGGGAGGAAGTGAAGGCTCGCGCCGGGGGGTGTTGGGAATTCAGGAGCGCAAATGTGGGACCCGCGCAAAAATGTGAGTGAAAAATGGGCAGCGCGCTGCGGCCAGGAGAGCCAGGCATGCCAGGCTCGCCAGGGCAGGTCGCGCGGGGACCTGCAAGGGCTCCGCCAAGCCCCCGCGGCCAAGAGCAGGCTAGCCGCGGTCCCTGTCCCTGCAGATCCGGCCCTGCGGGTTTTGCCCGGTTCGGACGAGGGATGCCTGCGATTGGGCCCGTCGAGTGCATGTCGGAAGCAGCTCCAAACCCCCAATTGGCCGGGGTTGGGGAGCCACTCAGCGATGCAACCCGATGCAGCTGCCCCAAAGGGGGACCAACAGCGTCACACAGAACCGTCACAGAGGGGTCACAGACTGGAGGTGGGAACCAGCCTCGTCTTGTCACGTCCTGGAGACCCGGCACGCCCGTGACCGTCACTGTCTGTCCCGACATCTGGCATCTGGGCTTCAGGGCTGGGCGCGGTCTGGGCAGGGCCTTGGTTTCTCGGCCCGAGAGATTGCTAGACAAGGCCCCCCTCTGTCTGGCCTGGCCTTGCCTGCCGCTGCCGACCCACGAAATGTCGCGCCACTGGAGACCATCTCCGGACCCCGCGATGGCAACCCCCCCCGGTCGCCGGCTCACACTGTGAGTCTTGCATCTCCCTCTCACCGAGGGCGAGAAGGCCACCCCTGGGTCCTGGCCAGCTCACCCTCGCAGTCACGCGAGATGAGCACCCTCGCAGATCTCCTTGGAACCCTGCCGACGCCAGCACACGCCTCAGATCCGGTGCCTTGGACTGGGAGATGGTTGAGACAAACAACGGCAAAAAAACAGGGAAGAGGACCAACAGGGTGAGACAGACCTCAACGCTAGATGACACGTTATGCCCATTTCGGACACCAGGACAATGAATTCGGGCGGCTGCTTCCGATTTCTTGGTTGTAAGTTGCAATCCGCACAAGGAGCCTCAGGCCCTCCATACTTACCTCTCTCCACCTGGCTTCAGCGGATTGAAAGACGAACGGGAGATGGTGGAGTTCTCCGAGCTGTGTACCATTACCACAGGACGGAGCACACACACAGGAAACGCTGCCCCGCCGGTCTCCAGGTCAAGCCAGTGTCTTTGAGCCCGGTGGGAACCCACGGGCCTTCAAGCATGTTGCATCCAGTATCCTCGTCGGCCTCAGTTGGAGGGTTGCCGTATGAGAACGGACCCATCCCGCGCATAAATCTCGGAAGCAGCCGCGTCCCGAACCAGAAAACTAGCACACGTCTGTTTCTAAATGCAGCAAGGTCTGGCGCAGGAATCTGTCACACTGGCCACTGGTAGCCAACCAAAGCCGCCGACACTTGCAAAAACGGCTGGCTGATTCCACATGCATGACTGGCTAGCCCGGTGACCACGTCCTTGGGACGTGGTAGCCTTACCAGCTTGTTGGTTCCGGATCCCAAGTCGGTAGCTACCGTACAATCAGACGCAGACATGGCCCGAGAATCAACCGTGATCGTCGGACGCAAATATCAACATCTCAACACCTCGCCGACTCAATGCCTTTCATCGTTGGGCTTTCATGGCGGCATGGCCTCGCGATTTCATTGTCTTCATCTCCATAGCAGCTCTTTGATATGCCAGTAGAGTAGGTCGGAGCGGAGCCGGCGGGTCCGGAGATACATGATGAGAGCAAGGGGTGTCAGTACTAAAAACGAATCTCCTTGCTGTTTCCGCGGAATTGTAGTCACCGAGGTAGTCAGTTGATACGGCAGCACCCGTTGGCATTCATATCACCAGTGCATGTCGCGACTTGGCTCGACGAAAACGCGGCTGCCATTACTCTCATTTCAACAGGGCTCGACGCAGCTGAAGTCACCCAATTGGGCTCTACACAGGTCGCGTCTGCCACACCACACACACATGAGGCCGACGCAGCACCATAGCCAATCAAAGGGCCAACAACTGGCTGTTTTCAATGATTCGCTCCTTGTGGCCCTCCAGCAGAATGCGGACGAAGCCCTTTGCCAGCTGATCCACCTCGATGGCACCATACAGCTTGCCCGAGAGCCTTGCGACGATGCCGGCATCCGCAGGGAGGATGCCGCTGGGCCGGGCACAGTAGACAACGAAGCGTTTGCTGGTGTCTGCATCCGCAATCTCACATAGGCCCTGTTCCACTTGCCCCTACGATAGCGTCATCTGTCAATCATGCTGGCAATGTCATACCAGGAATGCAGCGAGAGCGAAGGCTAACAGTGCCCGGAACGCACCTTGACGTGGCGGGTGTCGCCCATGAAGCGCAGGGCCTTCTTCTGGTCCCATTCCGCAAACTTGCCGCTGCAGAACACGAAGCGAAACTGGCTGCCCTCGGGGAGTGACGGCACGAGTTTCTCGAGAAACGACCTGGCGGCGGCAAGGGTGTAATCGACTTGTACCTTCTTGTACGTCTCGACATCGGGGAACTGGGTCGCCCTCCCGCCGATGGCCCTGCCCGCGTTGTCAGTTCACTCTCGGTCGCAGCCGTGTTTGTACAGAATATAGCGCAGAGGAGAGAGATAAAAGTCCCACCAGAAGCAGCCCTCAACTCCGGCGAGCTGGTCCAGCAGCTCGTCTGGGTAGCTGGAGTAGTCGTCGTGGAGGATGACTGAGACCTTGGGGCTCTTTGCAACAGCCTCCGGGAGCGGCTTTCGGCTCAGGGCATAGACATGGGAAATGCTGTCACTGGCAATGGACTGGCGCACCAATGCACTGCCGACAAGGCCGGTGGATCCCGCGATGACGACCTTCATGGCGATGCACGTTGCGGCTGCGTGTTGGTGTTTTGGGATGTTGGGTCCTGATTTGTCATGGCCATGACACCAACGTAACCCCCGCGCTTCCCAGCGATCTTCAGCGTCGCAGGGGTGCGGGGGTTCTGTTCCGGGCTTTGCGGCTTCTCCTGCGCGCCAGATCCACGGGCTGTTGGTTTGTCAAGATGGGGTGACGAGGCGCTGGCTGGAAAGCTGGCTCTCCCTGCAGCCTGCCTGCAGCCTGCAGCCCAGCCCGACCAGCTTCGGGCCATCCCCGTCTTCCGCAAAAACACTTTCGCCGGAGATTGCTCCACGCGGCGTACTCCGGCCGTGGCCACCATTGTGAAAAGACAGGCCTGAATAGGGCCGCCACACTCGAACGGCTCTGGCCAGACCAGGCCAGCCCGCGTGCTCCGTCCCGTGTCGGCCTCGTGCTGGCCTCGCCTCGTGCAAACATGGCAGCCATCTTACGGGATCCTGCAGGTTGGACTGATGAGACATCCCGCGCATCTCGCCAAGAAACCCAGGAAATCTGATTGATCGCCCAACCCCAGATTACCGATTTCCACTCCCGATCGAACCAAACAAACGCCAGCGTTCGCATCCCAGCTGACGCGGATTGCCGGGTTGGTCTGCTAGATCCACCGCTCCATGAGGTGCACGCCCAATGCATGCCTGTCCCGCCGGCAGGCAACTGATTGCAAAGTTCCATGCGGACCAATTTCGAAAATGGCGAAGTTAAACGACAGCAACACAGTATCAATCTCGAGCGGGGAAGCCGGGAGGAAGAAGCAATGGCAAGCGAGATCGGGTAGCGCCCCAGGCTGGCCCCAGCGCAGATCCTCCGAAGCTAGTTCAGGGCCAACGACCAACTAACGTTGACTAGCGCGCTCGCCGGGCAGATGGGAATGGGCTGTTGCTGTTTCACGTCGCGGGTGGCAACAAACCATTCTGCACGGGATAATCACTCCTCCGCCCCGGCTCACGGCTGATTGTCACGGCGCGACGGCCGCGGCCGTGGCCCACACCACCCGGCCACCGCGTCGGCCAACTTCGGGACCGCCGGTTGTCTCAAACCCGCAGCTGGTTGGGCAGGTTGCGAGGCCGGAAGCCACCGCGTTCACTGGGCAGGCCTCATAATGCTGTCCGCCTAGTGACGAAAGTCAAGATCTGGACAGACAGAAGACTTGTTTGTATTGTAGCTTGTGATACCAACAAACGGATCGTCGTTGAGACACCCACTTACACACTGCTGTGCCGCTTCCGAGTTGGGGGAAACATGCGGCATCGTCTCGCTGTCACACCCACGTGGCACCGTCAACCGCCACTTGACTTGGCGGCCGAACCGTCTTCATCACCCACCGGCAGGCCATACTCGCCATACCCGTACCGCGACCTGCCCTCCACATCGAGAGAATGGGAAAAGCACGCTCCGGCCGAGCGGACAGCTGCAGCCGCCATCCATCACGACAACTTCCACTTGTTTCTCTACCTCCCCGCCGAACTCCGTCTTCAAATATGGAGCCAAGCTATTCTCGCAGCGTGCGAGCACGGCAAGGTCCATCGCATCCGCCTTGCCGCAGCCTCGTCTCCGAATGACGACGACAACGCCAAGGACAGCCCTCAACAAACACCGAGGCTAGAACTCGCCACCACCCCTCACCTAGCCGACTCAACTCGCGCAACACGATCTCTCCTGTCCACTTGCTCCGAGGCTCGACATCAAGCTCTCTCACACCACCCTCTCTCCACCCTCCTTCCAGACACCCTCCCTCTCCAAAACGGCGGCCTCTTCCGCTGCAACCTCTCAAGAGACATCATCCTCCTCGAAACCTCCACCTCTCCTCTTCTCCTTCAACTCACCCATCCCCACAACCAGCCCCTACTGTACTCCCTTTCCCGAACCCACCATCTCGGATTGGACCTCCTCCCCCTCGTACAAGGAACAAGCTCCGCCCCCGCGACGACCCAACTCCCCGTAGAGACCGAAACGGCTCTGCTCTCCCTCGCTGCCTCCCTCCCCTCCCTCTCCCAAATCTTTCTCCCCCAACCACCCGCCACAACCTCCAGCGGCCCACCCCCCTCCTCCTCATCAGGGGAGGGTGATCATGTATTCCTCGGCGGCCACTCCACAGCCGAAGAAGGAGAGAAAGGAGTATGGTACACGACCCTCCCGCCCCCCATATTCCATGTCGAGGACGCGGGGAGTTATTACGAGCGTCTGGCGCGGCTGGTGAGGTTGCTGTGTCAGGTTCGGCGGGCGTTTCGGCTTCGGGGTTTGTTGGATGTGGAGCTGCCTGTGGATGGGGCGATGGAGCGAAGCAAGGTGCGCGGGGTGAGGGTGAGGCTGTTGGGGGCGTATTCTTATGAATTTGGTGGCGGTGGCGGTGTGGAAGGGTGGGAGGAGACGAGTCCTACGCGGTGTTTGGAGGTTGGGTTGGCAAGGGAACCGCGGTGGGTGCAGTGGGAGTGGGTCTGTCAGAGTTTGGGTTGTTAGTGACGACTTGTGTATGATAAAGCTGTGAGGTGAAGGTGAGGAGGTTGGGTTTCGCGGCGTTTGGGTGGCGGGGAGGCATAGAGAGATCTTTTGATGGGTTACAAAGATACCTAGTGGCATGGAATTGTACAATAGAACGGATCTAGAGGACTTGTCAATTTTCGGAGCGGAAACTGAATAGCTGCCAGTTCTGTGTGTCTTAGGTGCTTCCCTTTTCTTTACAGGCTTCCTTACAAACAACTGGTATTCCTCGAAAACCAAGTCCTGATTAATGCTTCAAAAGTTGCCTGTATCCCAAATGCCGCGCTCATCCATTTCAAAAACACTTTGTCAATATGGCAGTTCTTGGGATTCTAGGTGAGCATGTCTAAGGCCCCTCGCAGTCTGTCATTCACCGCTTTGCCTCCATCCCTACGTCAGATTTCAATTGCCGATCAGTCTTGTTAAGTGCATGGGCACCACGTTTCTCATTCGAAAAGCGTGTGATATGAGAAGCTTCCAAGCTGTTTCCCCCAAAGCCTATTTGCTTGTCTGCTATTTTTGGCTGTCACAACCCTTCTAGCGGTGCCTGCTCACACCAGCCAACGTGAAGTTTGACACTGAAGCATCCATGATCAAAACGGCAGCTGATTCCACATCATCTGACGGAGCACATCCCTCTTTTCTAGCATCGTCTGACAGTCACACTCGCGAGGACTTTGGTTTTGCCCTTATCCCCCTTGGCTCTGGGATCAGTAGCGGCTTTCCTCGGATGATTCCGGGAACTCTTCGTTCTCGAGAGCTGCATTTTCGCCGTATCAATATCAGTTTTCTCTGCTGCTCAGTTGGTTGAGGGATCATAACATATGTACCAGCTTGAACAACTCGATAAATGGCGTTGCAGGTGATTCCCCGATCTAAGCCACCTTGGATGATGTTGTAGATTGTGCTAAGATATGCGACGGCAGAGATGGGTGCCACCTTGCGGGCCCCAGCCTCAAACATTCTTCCCCGCTCCTTCTCTCCCTCGATAGTATTCCTGACCATCTTCGAGATCTGCGAGAGTGAAGCCAGAACCGGGTTCACATTTTGGCCTTCCTCGTCAGAGTCCGCCATGTTGCCCAAGTCTTCAGTGAAACAAGCCCGAACGGAAGGGGAGGTCTTTTGAATGGTTGACTGGTCAGGTTGGAAAAATATGAAAGTTGCGCTGGGCTTAACGATCAGAAAGGAAGCAGGCACAAGTCGGGCTTATACGCTGTTTACGGTCATGAGCTGAAGACGCACGACTGCCAGGTGAGGTGGCTGTGGCCCTAATAGTTGATTGTCACGCCAGAGTCCCAGTCAGAACCCAAACAACAAAAGCTCCGCCGTATGGTTTGCCTAAGACGGTAGCAGCCCATCAGGTTCTGTTTCGTTCGCTTGACAATCTCATCACCACTTAGATACCTGCCCTTAGCTTCACAGGTACCGAACTTGTTCAGGATATCATGACCCAGTCTGAAATCTCGTCTGATAGGAGCAGAAACTTCTCTTGTTTGTGGGGGCAACAACTTTTGCACTTTCATGGTGTACATACAATGCGGTCACACCACTTGACGACAATTATTGGTCTGTTGGTCTCACAAAACGCCAGTTGACACGAAGGTGAGGAAGCAAGAAATGCTGAGGAAACCCCAGTGATTCTTGAACGCCGTCAACATGCCTGCCTGCGGTTTCTGCTCTCTGGGCTCCTGGATATGTGCGTCTTGCCGACGAAGATCAACAAAGATCAACGCTGTGGTTCGGCATGAAACCCCAGCGAGACGGGGCTGTTGGACTTTCCCGTGAAATGAAATTTATGTACCTTGATATTCAGACCCAGGTGTTTGAAATTGCCAGCCTCAGTGCTGAGGATGTAGCCAACCTCGCGGGTTTGCCAATGTCGTGCTAGACCGGCTTGGCGAGGCACCGGGATATGTTCTGGGAAAAAGGGGCGTGACAAAAACGCAGCCTTTGCCGGAAGCCCAGCTGGCCAGGGGTCAAGATGAATTTTCGGGTCCCGTGGACAACCGCGACATTCTGGGGAGACTTCTTGAGATTGGCTTGGTGAACGAGTCGTTTCAGAGACCGCAAGATAAGCAAGTGCAAACATGTGGTCACACGGTCGTTTGGGGCCAATGGGGTTGGCCCGGAACTCGAGTGAGACGATGGCTTCCAGCGCACGGGAATGACCCGTGAAACCTTTACCAGGCACGACAAGATGCGGGGGTCGATGAGAGAGTCGGTGGGAGAGTCGGTGGGAGAGGCGATGGGCGAGGCGATGGGGAAGGTGATGGGGAACGCGAAGGAAAACCTGGATTACCCTGTCTTGAAACTGGGGAAGACGCCAATAGCGTCACCACAAGAGGTTAGAAAACCTGGGGAAGCCAAACCCCCCACGGATCCGGAGAGTTGAGTAACGTCAAATGGGGCTCACGTGAGGGTTGCTTGATGCAAGGGATCGCCCACTGTTCCCGCGTCAATTTCCGGGAGGAAATTTGGAGCGATCTGCAGAAAGGGCAAGCCGGGAAACAAGGTTGGGCGCGCTCTCAACGCGCCGCCCGGGTTGCCTTGTCGAAGAGGTTGCCTCGTTTCGACGCCGCAGCGAGCCCAGGTTGAGCCAACTGCCAACCGCAGCAACGCGGCCAGCAGCGGAATCCTCTGCTGATCCGATCGTTCTGGCACGTGGGCGGTCAACAGCGAAATGGCAGAGTCGCTTTATGCCCCCACTGCCAACCAGACTGCCGGAACCGGGTGGAGTTGGGCCTGCCAGGCGAGCCAGGCTGCTCACCTTTCGGGCAACGCAGCAGGGCAGAAGGATCGGCCATCGATTGGGCGTGGGCTGACCGCTGGAAGTGGTCGGAAGCCCCAGTGGAATTTGCCCCTGAAGCTCCAGGCGAATAGGGGGCTTCGACCGATCCGAGACAGGGGTGCCCGCTATCTGAGCTGTTTTCGCCTGGCGTGGGGGTCAAGCCCGAAATGGAATCTTCCAATGACACAGCTTTGTCTCGCCCTTTCGGTGCGACTTCCCAAGTTTCCCATTCCAAGCTTTTTTCTCCGCGGTGCCTGGCTGCCTGGCTGCCTCGTTGCTTGCCTGGCTGCCTGTGTGCCCGACTGCCTTCCCGATCCGTTAATGTTATTCCCAATTTCCATGTCTTAACTGCCGTGCTGCGTTGGACTCGGGCCCCGGGGACGAGCTCGTGTCCTTGTTGAGTTCCTTTCCCGACCGACGGATCCAATAACGCTTAGCTCGAGCAGCGAACTACGCGTCTGTGCTGCCACCGGCTTCCCAGCTAAAGTTGACAGGTCACATCCTGGATCGGGACGTGAAACAGTCGGAGAGGATGCTTGCCGTCCATTCGCCGGCCACCGTACCCCGAGGCACACGGCGGGGCTGGCTGGCGCTCCCGTGATCACCCTCAAAGACACTCAACTGGCCCGAGACATGCCACGCAAGTCTTGTCGCACAGTTTCCATCGCGCCTTGGGCGCCCTCCCGGGTCTTCCCCGGGACCGCCTTGCGTTCTTTCATCTCGACCCCCCACGCGAGCCCAAGCGGGCAACTGAGCAACGCCGGCTCTGGCCGGCGGTCGTTACCCGGGACGAGGGAAGAGCCTCATCCGGCGTGGCCTCCATGTCACTCGTTCGCCGATCCCCTTTCCCGCTGAAGACTTATTCTTAAGATGCGGCGTTCTGGCTGCCCCCCTATCATTCCTTTCCCCCTTTCCACTCATCCCGTCATCTTCTGCCACATATCAGTCCGCCTTTCACCCCGGCTTCTACCACCCTGTCCCAGTGCCGAGTGGCTTTTCTTTGTCAAGCCTGTCCGGACATAAATACCCCGAGGACCTTGCTTATTCCCAGATTCAGACACAGGACCTGCCTCCTGAGTCCAGACTTCCAGCATCATAAGCAAACCAACCACACTTTACACTCAACTCGCCCCGCACTCACTCGCCCCTATCTCCATCTGCTTCCAAAGCAAACAAACAAACGCCCAGACATCACAATGGATCCATCCAACAACCTTCCCCCCTCCCCACCGTCGGGCGCCGTCTACCAGCCTACCATCCCCCTCCCACGCGGCGTCTACGTCCCCATGCCGGCTTTCTTCCGCCCGTCAACCCCAACCTCTCTCCCTGACGACAGCATCGACATCCCCGCCACACAGCGCCACACCGCCCGTCTCCTGGCGGCCGGCGTGGCCGGCCTGGTCGTGCACGGCTCCAACGGCGAAGCCGTGCACCTCTCCCGGCGCGAGCGGCGCGCCGCCATCGAGGCGGTCGCCGACACGGTGCGGCACGACGCCGACTCGCACGACACGCCCGTGCCCATCGTGGCGGGCTGCTCGGCGCAGTCGGTGCGCGAGACGGTCGAGCTGTGCCGCGAGGCCAAGGAGGCCGGCGCCACCCACGTGCTGGTGCTGCCGCCGGGGTATTATCGCGGCCTGATGGATGTGGAGGGCGTCGTGGGTTTTTTTGAGGAGGTGGCGCGCAAGAGCCCGCTGCCCGTGCTGGTGTACAACTTCCCGGCCGCGGCGAACGGGGTGGATCTGGACTCAGACGTGCTGTTGCGGTTGGCGGCGAATCCGAGGATTGTGGGGGTCAAGCTGACGTGTGGGAACACGGGCAAGCTGGCGCGCGTGGTCGAGGGGGCGCCGGCGGCTAGGGGAGGGAAGGAAGATTTCTTCGTTGGGGGCGGCAGTGCGGATTTCATCCTGCAGGGCCTGGTGGTGGGTGCGCACGGGACAATCAGTGGGTTTGCGAACCTCGCGCCGAGGGCGTGTGTGAGGATTGGGGAGCTCTACGAGGAAGGGCGGGTCGAAGAGGCGCGGGAGATGCAGCATGAGGTTGCCAAGGGAGACTGGTTGGCGATACGCTACGGTTTTGTTGGCGTCAAGGCGGCCATGCCCATCTTCCATGGCCAGAGCGAGTCGTCGTGCGCCGTGCCGAGGCTGCCGTTCACGCGGTTGGACGAGGACGGCCCCGCCGTGAGGGAGATACGCGAAGGCATGGCCGGTGTCTTGGAGATTGAGAAACGGTTGGCTGCTGAGGCAGCTGGCGGGAAGTGAGGGGAGCGTGGTTTGCTAACGGGCTGAGCATGGCTTTCGTCTCCGGTCTGGTAACCGGATGTCCTGAATTCATAGACGGTTGGTTTAGAAGCCATGTGGGATTCGTAGACAGACCAGAGCGCAAGCAGCCGCAGGGCACACAAATTTATGACTAATTATGCGATGCTTTGACAATTTGTATCAAACTTGCCGACTCTGAGTGAAGAACCTACAAGATGCCCACCACAGTTACAAGCCACAAGGGAGGAGAGAACCCAGAAGTCGTTTGCCAACTTGAAAATGTGACAAACCTTGGGAGAAATGATTCTCCTCAAAAGGCATGGTGTCCGCAAGTGACAGTATAAGATTTCTTGAAAACTACAATTTTCTAATGCACCCACTACATGTCTCATCAACCCACGTCGCGCCGTGTGTTGCAGATCTGTTTTTTTTTGGCCAAGATCTTTCCTTGAATTCGTCTGATGAATTAGTGCGCATGTGCTCTTGGAAGTCCCTCAGGCGCCTTTTTAAGTGTCTACGACAGACAGGTAGTCCCTAATGATTGCTTCGCGAAAGTTCGCAACACGGATTTCCAAGCTTCATTTGGCCTTGGACTGCGATGGCACCCAGGAAACTGTCTCACGCAGCAGCAGAGTTCGACCACCACGAAGTTACCTGCCGTCGTTGCAGGAGGCCTGCCGGTTTCAGCAAGGACATGGGCAAGATGGGCGTTGTGGCTTACACATGAGCAGGGAAATCCTGTTTTCAGGGGCATCGGCTCACCGCTGTTTGTTACGGCCCGATGGCTACAAACTCGCAAACAAGACTCATTTCAAAAGCCAAGGGACGCGGGTCCGGTTGATGCCACGTCAAGGGCAAGTTACACTGGCACAGCCTTGTCCATGCCCCCACGCCGGTGGATCATCCCGTGCAGCGCTGCTGCAGCCACCCGTCGAGCCGGAAGGTTCCGCCCGTTTGTGATGTTGGCGGTGTGGTGGGAGAGAAAGCAGCCTCGTCGTGAGCTCCGCCTCTTCCGGAGCGGGTGATCCCGATCTGTCGATGAGCAGCTGCATGGCGCAACCTCCTTGCAACCTGATCCCTGATCGTGTCGGGTGTCTTCGTGGGGGGTTGAAACATTCTTCTTGCCCTGGAACACACAGCCGCTTAGAGATAGCGAGAGTCCGACTCGTTGAATTAACTCCTCCCGTTGCTACTTGGCAGGAAACACCGTGGGGTGTCATCAGTGGCGTCTCGTCCTCTTGTTCCACCTCTTGAGTCCTCCAGCCCGGAGACAAGGATCTGTGGAGCTACCTGAGGGCATCCCGCATGGCGGCCAACCGCGCTCCGTTACAACGTGAGAACTGGGAGTACCGTTCTCTGCATCAAAGTCGCAAACGCGGGGGTTCATGGAGGGTGAAGTGCTGGCAGATGGGGTGCCACGGCGCGATGTGGTTGGGCGTCGTTGAGCCCATCCCATCTTGTCGACATGGTCAGGGGTCCGCCGTCCGCTCTTGAATACTTTTGAATACTAGTCCTGACACAGAGACATGCCGCTGCCGCATGGTTAGTCGGGCGAGAGGCGCTTATCAAAATCCCGTGTTGCTTTCTCCGTGTTCAACTCCGCGGGAAGCTCCTGTTGTACTGAGCTAGCAGGCTGTCGAAAGACCCAAAGCTTGACACTGGGGCCGCTTTCAAGCCATTGGTCGTGACGTCGCCCGCGGTCTCAGTTACTCGGAAGGTCTCTTCCGGCAGCTCGGCATCGCTCTCCCTGTCGGCGGCGAACCCCAAGTGGTCGTCAATGCCGCCTTCGAAGGCCTCTGCAACGCTGGAGTACTTAGCCCCTGCCAAGTACCGATGGAGCGTTTTCTGTGTCTTCTGTCCGGGCTTCAACAACCCGGCCTTCTTCTTGTGTTGATATCGCTTGACTAAGCCTTGGTCTTGGACGTTCTCGGCTGGCTCCCAAGTGGGATTCTGATCTGCAGGCCAGTCTCCTGCCCAGAGCACGAGGTACATATGCGCCTTGACCCCTTGCTCAATGACCCATCGGTCATCGAGGAGCTCCTTGACCTCCCATTCATCAGCGGCAGGTTCCGCTTCCTGCTTGAGCTTTTGTTTCTTCTTTTTCTGCGTTTCATGTGATGACCCCTTCCCATTGGGTTGTCCCTTTCGCTTGGCTGCGAGTGACTCTGAACCAGCGGCAGGGATGGTACTGATAGACGAAGGACTATTCGAGTGGCCTGCAGCTTTGAACGTAGACCCCGGTGCAGCGGCAGGGATTGAGGGGGGTTTGGATTGTTGTGCTGCCTTGGCCAAGAGCGACCAGGGTGTTGCAGTGTGCGGAGCAGAACCGTATTGGCTTTGCACTTGCGGGAGGTTCTGGGGTTGGGTCTGCTGGCCGAAGACATGCGCCCAGGCGGGATGTATCCTGCCCGGGGTGGATGCGTTGCGCGAGGGAGGAGTTGAAGCTACCGGAAGAGCCGTGGGGGGGTGGACAAGCAGCGGATCTTGTACGGATGGGGCAAGACTTCCAGGTCGAGAGGGGGTCTCCGCGCTGGATGTGTCGTCCTGGAAAACGAGCTGGTCCACAGGTTCCGAGTCTTGCTCGGGATCGTCCTCGAAGTCCTCTGTGCCACCGGAATCGACACCACCTTGTAGTTGCCGGTAGATAGCGGCGTCATCTGACTCGTTGTTCGTTGAGTCTCCAATCTCCTCCTCCTCATCCAGGACCGGCCGTACTTTTCGCTTCTGAGGTGTGGACAAGGACGCAACGGCATGCTGGACAAGCAACAGCGCCTCGTCTGCAGCACTCAGTGCGGACCTGCCAACGTCCCCCATGGCGACTTTGGACGGCCGACCTGGTTTCTTCTTGGCGGACTTGGCCCGTTGCTTCTCAGCCAACAAAAGTGCCCTTTCCTCCTCCTTCTGCTCCAGATTCTGGTATTCCCAATCCTCGAGTTCCCGTGGCGAGACATATTCGAGAACTTTGTGGCATGGCACCAGGAGTTTGGCTGCTGGCAGATCGGTGAAACCGATGTGGTAGTGGATCAGCCGGCGGGAAGTTGGGGTCATATCCTTGTCCGTGGGAAGCACGAACTGATCGATAATGTAGGCCGTCGAGTCGCGGGGAGGCGCTAGCGAGATTCGAGGTGGAGGAGGCCCCGAGCCGGGGACATATTTTCGGATGGAGTGGAGGGGAATTTCGATGACAGTCTTGGACCCTCGCGGGAGAGTGTTGGTTGCCATCTTGGGAGGATCGGTTGCCGTGGTGCGGAGCAGTGGTGGGGGGGAAGGGACGAGGCGCGCGACGCGCTCCGTGATGCGCCGCGCGTCTCAGCGGCCGCCAGCGGAAGAGATGATGAGATGGGAAAAGTCAAAGAAAGAAGCCATGCAGTTGGGACGCGAATCGGACCGCAAGAGCGGGATTGCGCGCCACGAGGCCAGCAAGTGAACGCGCTGCCGTCGTCGCAAATGTTAGGTTTGGCCTCAACTGAGGTTGTGGAAGTGGGTACAGGGTAGCTTGCCAACAAGCAATGGAAGCTGTTGCTTATGTAATTATTAGGCTTGGCAGTCTCGACTGGTAAATAGGTGCCCAATGGTCATCACATTAAGCTTTTTGATTTATATACACATTTAAAACAAAAGAAGTTCAAGTTAAATAAAAGCAAAATAATAATAATAAAACCTAAATAAAAATAATATTATAAAACATAAAGCTAAATCTATAATATAAAATTCTAAAGTTTAAGTTATAATACACTTTTTGAAATATTTATGCTTCTATTTACAGAGTCTTCTAGTGTGCCGTATTAAATTGTTCGCTAGCGAGCAAGGATTCGTTCTTCGCAGCGCATTACGATCCACTGCGCCTGAGGCTTTGACTTGATCTTGCGCAGCAAGACAACAAGCAGACTTGTCAATGTCAGTTACTCAACGACAAAGGAGACTGCATGGATTCGTGCCTTGTTGGGATTGAAAAACAGAAAACGCCGTAGGTGGAAAATGCTCTCGCATTCGAGGTGGCTGTCAATGTTTGCGAGGACAGTTTAACGCTGACGCTATCGCTTATCGGTGCACCACCCCTGCTGTGGGGACGACATCGTGGAGGCCTGAGGCGGCCAAAACTCGAAGCTCGCATGCAGTCTCCACTCAAGCTTTGCAAGGCTCAAGCATTCTGTCGACTGGGAACCAAGACTGCAACTGGACTGTGCAAGAGCAATTGGCTTTGCTCACCAGTGTTGCCGCCCCCGACGAAGGCATCCAAGCCCCTCTCCATCCACGTTTTTTCCTGGCGTTCGATTCCGCCTGCGAACCCGCTACTATCAACCTCACCGACCGTTCACCTGAACCACACCCCACAGCATCAAAACCGCAAGACCGAAGCACTGCCGCAACCATGATCGCCTCGACAGCGACCACCATGCTTCGCGCGGGCGCCGGCCGCTCTGCCGGCGTTCTCCAGCCGGCCCTCTTCCGCAGTGCCGCCTGCCCCTACTCGGCCGGCCTAACTATTTCCCCCTTGTCGATCACCACCACCACCCCGCCGTCCAAGCAACCACAGGCCCGGGCCGTCTCGACCAAGCCAACGCCCTCCTCCCTCATCATCCGGTACCGAGCCCAACCACCGCGCCGCAACGCTTCCACCACACCCACCCGGCAACACCTCACCCAGCCGACCACGCAGGACGCCGAAGCCGACGCCAACGCAGCAGCCTCGGCCGCCAAGGCCGCCGCCAAAGCCCACCCGGAGCAGGTCACGCTGGACTGGAACACCTTCTTCCAGCTGCGCAAGGCGCGGCGGCGGTGGCAGACGGGGTTCAGCGCGGCCGCAGCGTTCTTGTCGGGGTCGGGGGGAGCGTTGGTGCTGAGCTCGGGCCTGGCGGACAGCATAGTCGGCCGGATCCCGCTGGACCCGCTGATCACGCTGGGCTTGATGACCATGAGCTCCGCCGCGTTGGGCTGGCTTGTCGGGCCGAGCATCGGCACCGCCGTGTTCAACTCGCTCAAGAGCAAGTACAAGGGCCCCATGGCCATCAAGGAGAGCGAGTTCTTTGCGCGCATCAAGAAGCATCGTGTTGACCCGAGCGCGAGCTCGGTGCGGAATCCTGGTGAGTCGAACCTATTCCCTGACCTCGGGCATGTGTGTACCGAGTGGCTGACTGGTTCCGGTGCTCAGTGCCCGACTTTTATGGCGAAAAGATCTCGAGCGTGACTGGCTACCGCCAGTGGCTGAGGGACCAGAGGGCGTTCAACAAGAAGAAAACGGGGTTATAAAAAGGTTCGGGCAGGCGCCCAATGTGTTGATAAGCGAGGGCACAGCCAAGGGACGGCCCAGTATGCACGGGTATCTAGGTAGTTGGCATTGGTTGTTATTGCACTCTTCAAGGTGTTTTTCCTGCCCTTCTCGTTTCCTGACCTTCTCGGAGTTAAGGGGCTGCTCGGCTGTAACATAGTAGGACATCTCCAAACGACCAACGAAAGTCTCCCCTTCGTAAATGCCGTCTTTCTCTTTTGCCACTCTCGCTCTCTCCTGAGCAGGTGTGCTGTTGCTGCGTGTCTCAGATGTACGGAAAGGACGGATCTACCTCTGCCTTCCACGCCATCATCCCCCCAGCAATGTCCATAATCCTTCTCTCGCCTCCATTATCCAATCCAAGCTCTTTCAACTTCTCCACCGTCTCCTGCGAGTCGAGCCCCCTCCGGCAAACCACAAAGATGGGTGCATCCGCTTCTCCAAGCCCCGCTGGCAGGATTTCGTGGGCAGGTGTTCCATTCCGTTTAATAGCCGCCGCGGTCATCAGCAGCCTTCCAAATGGGACATTGACCGCCCCTTCGATACTGCCAAACGAGAAATGCTCCTTCTCTCTTGTGTCGATGAGGATATGTGCCGGTAGCGCGCCGCTCTCCTTGGCCGCGTGGTACGCGGCCGCCGTGATGCGCTCCTCGGGCGGGAGGACGATATTAGCAGTCGGAGCGCTGCAGAACTGCTCGTAATTGGGGTCCCCGGCTTTGATCCCCTCCAGCGTCAGCGTCGAGTCCTCTCCGCATGCGAAGCAGTTCTTCTTGCGGCCGCCCATCTTGAGGGCGCGGAAGGAGTAAGGGCCGACAGCGCTGTCGAGGTCGTACGTGTATATCAGCAGAGTGGGCTGCTGGAGGTTTCGTTCTGGAAGGGATCTGGTGTTGGTGTTCAGGGGGATATGAAGTGCGGAAGCGAGGATCTTGATGGCTTCGCCGGCCTGTGCCACGCCCATCATGCCTACCACCGGGCCCATAATGCCTGCTTCGCCGCAGGAGACCATTGAGCTGGGTGGTGGTGGCTTTCGAAAGCAGCATCTGTAACATGGAGCCTGCTTGCCATCGACTAAGCCCTGAGGTGTGGGTGGGCAATTCAGCACAATCAGCTGGCCTGACTTTTGAACCGATGCCGCGGAGACGAGGGGCTTGCACAGCAGAACACAGATATCCGATATCAGATACCGCGTTGCCGGGTTATCCGTGCAGTCCATGACGAGGTCATACTGTGAGATGATGTTTTCCGCGTTCTGTGAGGTGACGTGGAACGGATGGGGGGTGTAAGTTGGAAGGGGGTTCAGGCCCTTGAGGTGCAGAATCAAACTGTCCACCTTTTTCATGCCGATACGAGACGTGGCATGGCCAACCTGCCGGTGAAGATTGGAGGTCTCGACGACATCGCCGTCGACGATGCCGATGGTCCCTACTCCGGCACCGGCGATGTACTGAGCGGCGGGACAGCCGAGACCACCGGCTCCGATAATGAGCACTCGGGCGTTGATCAAGCGAAGTTGCCCTGAGATCGTCAGCTTAAAGTTTGCTGGGTTTCACCACGAAGGACTCACCTTCTCTCCCCATGCCCGGGACAATCATCTGACGCGAGTACCTCTCGAACTCGTCGTCGGTGAGACGGCGACTGCACCCTCCTGTGGACCTAGGGTCCCTCGCATCTTCCCCCATGGTTTCACAACAGCTCAGGGAGACTCGTAAGAATTAGAGGTTAGTTCTTGTCTCGGTAGTTATCGCTCCAAAGGGTGCTGAGATGCTCGCACGTTGTAGGCAGAGCGAGGGGCAGCCCTAACCCCAACCCTCTTGCGCGGCCTTCGCTGTCACCTCGCTCTCAGAATTGCGGTGCGGAGATGGGGCGGCTGCTCCGGGCCATTCACATCAGACGTTTGCAGCGCCGTCTAGATCCGATCGTGCAATGCAGTGGAACTCGGCACTTCTCCCCTTTCTAGGCAAGGCCGATTTGGATGTGCCGCTCTGGTGCTGCTGTAGGGCTGAGATGGGAATTGATTGCCCCTCCTTTTCCCCCCACCAAGATCAAGATCCTGGCTGCTCTTGGTGGGTCCAGCTGGAAGGCGGTGACCATGAGCCCCACCAAAAAGTCCGATTCTGCTGCCCATCACCCTGATGGCAGCACATCGATCCATGAACCTCGAGAGCTTGCAGATTCCCCGCCAAAGCCCATCCAACATACCCCAATTGATACCCATACCAAACCCCGTTTTGCAACCAAGAAACACACAATGGTACGCGCTTTTCAGTGCACAACTCCCAACAACATCTCGCTGACAAACCCCTCTTTCACAGGCCCCAACAGCCCCAACCGCCCCCTCCAAGCGCCTCACAGCCCGCCAAAAAGCCCGCGCCCGCCTGGCCGACCCCCTCCTCCCACGCAAGCTCCACCGCGAAGACAATGTCGTCTCCGACAGCTTCATCGACTCCAAATCAGACAAGCGCCTCATCAAACACTCCGCCTTCCTCTCGCGCGTGGCCAAGTCCTCCCGCAAGGCCGGCTCATCCCAAACGCTGAAGCGGCGGCGCCCCAGCAAGAAGCTCGTCACGACGCTCGAGTCCCTGGGTGACGCGCTAGATGACATCCAGGCCGAGATCGACGATGACGAGGAGCGCGGGGACGTGATGGACGCGGAGCAGGCACGGCAGGGCAAGGTGCGGCACAAGAGCTTGAAGTCGCGGCCCGGCGCGCTGAAGAGGAAGGAGAGGCTTGTCAAGGGGGAGATGGAGCGGTTTGGACGGAGTCTGGCGCAGTTGGCCAGCGTGAAGAACGCGGCGGCGGCGGCGGGGAGTGGAAGTGGTGGCGGTGGGAGGCAGGAGAAGATGGAGACGGAGCGAGCGGTGGCGCAAGAAGGACAGACGCAAACACAAACGTCGAGCCGGTGGGCGGCGTTGAGGGGGTTTATTTCCGCGACGATGGAGCAAAATCCTGCTTTCTTGAGCAAGACATGAATCTCAATACCCGTTTTGTTGGCACGTCACTTGAGCAAATACCGTTTCGCAGAGAGTGAAGCGGCCTGAAGATGGATTGGTGAAGCTCTCAACCGGAGTAGCGCTTTTGAAGGCAGGAAAGCGTAGGTCCAAGAACAGCGCAAGCCCGCGATGATTCTACCGCTCTTCCTCATCCGTATTATCTCGGAGAGTTACCAAACTAATCTCCGTCTGACCTGTAAGTTGATCCCTGTAAACACCCAAAAGCCAAAACAAACAGACAAAAAAACCAAAGGGGTACTCAGTTCCGACCAGCCCTCTCAACTCCTTCCGTCATGAACTCCAGGAGGGTCCGAGTCCTGCGACTCATGACCCTGTAATATCTTGCCCCGATACTCCCGAAACCCCACCGTAAACGCCATCCAAGTCGTAACACAATTCTTTGGTCCAAAGGCCGCATAGCTCGACGCATCAGTCAACCCGCGGGGGGTCGTTTGATGAGCCGGCGAAGGGACTCGCGCTCCGTCGCCTCTCGCCCTCCTTCCGAAGGGACTCAACAATCCGCAACATCTCCTTCCGGCCGCCGCGGCTGTCGATCATCTTCCCGGACATGGACATGGACACCTTCTCATTGGAGTTGGCGTTCAGCAGCCGCTTGATGAGAAGATGCCTCATCAGAATGCACACAAAAACGCCACAGTCCTTGCTGTTCTCTTGCTGCGGTGTATCCTCCAGCTGGTGGAAGCGGAGGGGTACGTTGAGTACCCAGCTCAGCCGGTCCACCGCCCTCTTAGCCGCCGAGAAGTTGGAGCCGCCGAGCGAGTCGTAGTGGAAGGCGACCCGATCGATGGCCGACACCAGAAGGAGAGACCAGTGGGAGCCGCTGTCGGCGTTCCAGCGGTCCCGGCTGTCGCTGATGGGTAGGAAGATATGGGTCACCTTGCGGAAGTCGGGCAAAGCCGAGGCATCGTTCTTGAGGTCAGTGGTCTGCATCAAGAGATGCGAGACAACAGGACGGAGAAGGACAATCCGTGCTTGCGGGTACTTGGGCAACACCTCCCGTTCAAGCCACCTGCGCATGTCAGTCAATCCCGCGAAAGACCTGTGGGATGCGGCCCAACGTACTCTTCCCAAAAGGCAATGGCCTACATCGCTGTTAGTCACTGGGTCTCTGTGGAGGAAATAGGGGCGCCAAAAAACATACGCTATCTGTGAGCCAGTCACTCTTGAGTGCCTTGATATCTTCGGTGTCGACTAAGCAGCAAAAGTCAGCACGAGATCCAAAAGGGGCCAAAGCAGACGTGTTCCAGTCACATACGGCGGATGTCATAGTCTAAAGAGAGTAGCTGTCAGTCTCAAGAAGAGTACAAAATGTAGGCGCGCCAGACTTACAGGAGAGGTATGGTTTTGGAGATGACATGCCGAGCTGGTGATTTGGTCAGTCCACAACTCCAAACAAAGAGCCTCTTGCAGCATGCGTTCTGCGCAAGACAGCCGGCGAAAGTATCCCGTATTTTTGCAAGCAGAAACCATCCAAACAAGCGTAGCAATCCTTTTGATGGCAACAACCTCCCCAAGTCCCAAGCCTGCGTCCCAATTCGGTGTGCTTCCCAACTGTTCCAGACGCACGCAGGATGCCCTGCGGCCGACCAACAGCCTCCAAACTTTGGGAAAGGTTCGAAATCTGGACAGCGGCTCTCCATCACAAGAGAGAGGAAACCTGTCTTCTTACAGTATCCCCAAAGTGCCTGGCCATACTCTGACGGAAACGCATCTTGCAGGTCGTGCAGGTGGGGTTGGGTCGAGTCGGATCGGTCGGACGGCGGTTAAGGGACAAACGGGTCGAGACGGGCTGCTCGTCGCCTCCGTCGATAGTGGAAATGGGGTCGGTAGCGCGTGGAAGAGAAGAGACACTGCTTGTTCGGAATGCACGGAGGCACTAGGACAGGTTCGGGACTCGATTCTTCGGGGCCGGACGAGGCCTCGGGGTGTGACAAGGGGCAAACGGGCTCTGGACAACCGCAAAGTTGAGCGGGCGGTGACTTTATGCTGCCGTAGAGCCGTGCAAAAGCCGATAGCAGCTTGACGCCGGTGCGCGTTTGCTGTTCGACGGTCAATCGGACGGCTTGCGGGGAAGAAGACGTGCACAAGGCAGGGCGCAATCGTGGGAGGAAAAGCGAGGCTTTCTAGGCCGCGGAATTTGGGGGGCCCCGCAGTGCTTAGCGCACCCCTCCCACCCGCAGCACTGCGGCCTCGCTGGAATTTCCCCGATATCACGAATTTTGTCAAGCAACAACAAGAGGAAGAATGGATGGAGCGCCAAAGTCAAGACAGAAAACAACACAATGCGGAGTGAGCCGATACGAGTAACCCTGCATCATAGTCAGAATTCTACCTGCTTTCCTATGTGCAAAGTTACGAGGTTGACCGGTTGACAATGGCAAATTACAAAGACGTCACCAAGGCGCTCCCCACAACCACCCCTGGCGTGTCGGCTCAAGGCATCGAAGATGCAATGCATTGGCTGCGCCCGCGCCAAGACGCTTCGCTCCGGTAGTTCATGGTGTGTGAGTGGGCAGTGTCACAGCGAGACGTCACCTCACACAAGGCCAAAATTCCGGCCGTGACTGGGTTAAGAGTTGCCCACTTTTCGTCGTGACCATCTGTTGCATGTCCCGCGAGCCCATCCGTGCCCAACCAAGCTTCAAGCCACGAAATGCTTTCATGAATAGGGTGCTCTGCTTGCTGTCTACCATCTCGACGACGAGGTGTTGAGGCTGCTCGGTAACTTCCGTTTGTCGGTCACGATGGCTGGCGTGGTAAGACGAGTTGACCTCGGCTCGGAATTGCGGGGATTGCACAAGACAGCAGAGGACGCATTCAGCGTCCAGCACCCGAGAGGCCGAGACAGTGGCGTGGGTGCCACAGGACACGGCCTGTCCTCCGGCCATTGGAGCCTTCGTTGCCGTCGTCTGGTCTGACCAATGAAGACATACATGGGAACAAAATCTACGTAGTTTGCCTACATCAAAGTAGTTGAGATGAAAAGTGCTGTTAGATTATCGCGGGAGACGCAAACTAGGCCGCCGTTCCCGCTCCCTATCCGGAGATTAATACCCTCACCCGTCTCCTTTGTGTGAGCAATCTGGAGGGAAACACAGAAAAGTGATGTCTAGCAAGAAACTCAGGACTGTTGATTTAGCCCACATGTTCCAGCGTTTCTACCACCCCCTCTTCGGGCACATGTAAGTAGAGAAGTAATTAGTGGCCACTTCCATCCTCTCTATCTATGTACAACTAGGAGTGGGTACCTAGGTAGACATTCGAACTCGCAACGCTGGAATCAAGACAGCGATGAACTGGAAGGGAACCTGGAAAAGACATATAACACAAGCAGCATACTAGTATGAACCTAGAGATAAAGGAGCCATCGATGCCCAGAGGACTCTGTTGTCACTCCGTCTCGGTGAATCACATTGAAAGCAAGAGAATCTATCTAGCTAGTAGAAAGATGAACAAACCGTGCTCCACTGAAGTGGCATGAACATCTCCTCCACTCGTTCCTCGAGATTGTCAACTCCAGCAAATCCCTCAAGCTCTTCTAGCAATGATCCCACCCTCGCGAGTGACAGGCCGCGGAGCCTAGTTCAGGACATCTATGCCGGCCATATCTGAGTCGTCAGAGACAGCATTCACCACATTGCCGACCTCGCTAATATCGCGTCCGTGGTGATTCTCCTGCAAAGTGTTCATCATGCCGTCCAAAAACACTTCCAAGGCATCATCAGCATCCCGAGTCGGCTCTTCTTGCTTCTTGACCTTGGCACGCCAAGCCTTCTTGGTATCGCCCTGAAGGCACCTTTTGACAAACTCATCAACTTCCGAGTCCATCGTTTCCGCAGCTTCGGCTGCGTCGTCTAGTCGTCGAACGGCGCCAAGCAATTTGGCACGATACGTCTCCGAAAGGTCGTCGAGAGCGCGATCCGAGTCAGTCTCATGACCGTCACCGAGCAGGCCCTCCTGCTTGTAGTTGTTCAGTCTCGTTTGGAACAACCCGGCGACTGCGTCGAGTTTCTGGGCGAGGGCTGGTCGGGTGAGTTTGTCCGCCGTGTGAGCTGTGTGCATGTCTCGGAGCTTATCGACGAGGATCGCTATCTCCTCGCCTGCGCTAGCAAAGAGAGAGAATGCCTCTCGAGATGCCTTCCGCAGAGCGGCCATTATGACAGCTTTTTCCTGGCCATGGCGTGCGCTGAGATTGTCAAGCAAGCGTAACGCATTCTCCTGGTAGTCTGCCGCGATTTCTCGGACGACCTCTTCCCTGGGCTTCAGGGAACGATGCAACAGCTAGGAATAGCCACTCTTAGCGCAGCTCAGTGTGTCACCAAACCCTTGGAAATAAACTCACAGTCACAATTCTATGCATAATCGCCGGCGGGGAGCTGTCGTCCACGGCGTGCTTCCAGATCTCCTCGGGCCGTAGCCCTTCCTCTGGTGAAGAAGATTTCGGGTCAGGGACCGGAGATGACGAGATTGTCGGTTGTTCGTCAGAAAGAAAAGCCTCCCTCAAGCTCGACGGCAACGAATGGCCAGCAGCAGGTGCCTGCCGCATCGACGTATGTTTGGTCAAAGCATGCGGTTGCAAGGACGGCGGGGGAGTGAAGCCGAACGAGACGTGGTGATCTGCCAGAGACGATTTTGGCAGGCTCTGGCAAACTTTGGTCACCGAATCGGCCGTTATTGTGATGTCTGCGTCGTCACTTATGGAGTGTTGTTGGCATTGCTGCATGAACAGCGGTGAGGTCGATCCCGCGGGAGCATCGTCTTCCTCTGCGCTTTCGCTGGACACAGTGATAACATCCAGCGGTTTCAGGGCTGCGGGAAGGACCGACATGTTCTCTCCCAGTGTCACAGCCAAAGGTTTTGGCAGCTGTGGAGAGGTGAGTCCTTGTGGGGGGTCTGTCTCTTGGACAGGTTGTCCTGGTGCCAGCTGTGGGCGTTCAAGGGGCTTTGCCTTGGCCTTGGAGGATGGGCTCTTGTTCCCGCCCTGATCTGAGCCGATGTGCAACTCCAACTCTTGACCACCATGTGCGATTGTGTCTGAAAATGTTGGCTCACCCTCGGCCTCTTTCCCGCGAGGAATCTTACGACCAGTGGGCTTTTTAGCATCTCGCGTGTGCTTGGGCTTTTGGCTCATAGCCAGACCATTCTTGGCACTGCCCTGACCGAAAACCGGAGCCTTTGGTTCTGGAGATGCTTGAGACTCCTTGGACGTTGGTTTCTTGGCTTGTCGTTTCTTGGGCTTGGACTCTTCCTCTGTGTCTGTCACATCGCTCAGCTCGAACAGGTCGTCATCGGGCTTTGTCGCCTTCTTCTTGATATGCGTGGAGGTCTTGACCTGCTTGGGTTCCTTTGCTGGGCGCTTGCGTGCAGTGGGCTTTGCGGCAGGTTTGGGGTTTGACTGACGTTGGAGGCGGGACTTTGTGACTAGAGAGTTTCCTGTAGCCTCGGCTGTCTCGGCCTCTTGTATGGCATGGCTACGTTTGGTTGTGCTGACCGGAGGCTGTTTGAAGTGTGCGGATGGCTTCGGCTTATTCTGTGTGCCTCGAGGAGGACTGTATGATTCTGATGGGGTATCTGGAGTGCTGCTGCGTCAGACAGCCGGTTTACAGTCACCTAAACTTGGCTAGGTAGGTTGCGTGGCTGCTCACCGTAATGGATCTCGTCATTGCTCGAGTTCGATGACTTGTCGGAGCCCCGTCTTCCATCACCATCGTTTCGCCCCCGTTTTTGGGTGGGTGATAGCTCGAGGATGTCGCCGAGCAGATCAGGAAGCGGGTCATTCCTCGCCGTTTTTGAGGGTCGATGTCCGGGGGTTGGAATAAACTCAAGATCGAGCATGTCGCTAAGCGCGGAAATCGAGGGTGGTCTCTTCGGACTCTCGAAGTCGAGTTCATCGACAGTCCACATTTCGGCGAGGTCGGCTCGGACGAGGTCAACCGTTGCCGGCTGGGACGAGTGGCGGGTGTACTCCATCATGAAGGGGCGAGTTGAGATGGATGTTGCAAGATCCTACTCGATGTAGGCGTGAGGTGATGGGCAAGAGCCGCAAAATGAACGAGAACAACACTCAATGTGGTCCAACTTTAGTTAAATTGAGAAGACAGGAGAGATTTTTTCTGTGTTCTAGTCTGCGCTTGCCTCCACCCGACTTGAATCTGCCTGATGAATTTGCTTCCCTGATCGTAAGGGGAAGGGGCGGACAGCCCCCTAACGGAATCCCACTGTTTCTTGACTTCCAGGTTCCATTTCACCTTTGGGCTCTGCGAGATTGAAGAGTGCCATACCGAAACTGGTTTGCGTCTTTGCGACCTAACGTTTGATGAAAGTTTGGGCTGTCGGCCCTTCTAGAGAAAGCACCAATTCCCACCAAATCAAACCTAAAGCAACTGATACGAAAGTTCATTCCCGCCAGATGTCTCGCAAGGACAGGCTAAGGGCTGCGGCTCCTCGAGCTTGTTAGAGCCACTCAGTGCAGCCAGATGGGGCTCCGAGCCATGTAACAATGGAACCTTAGGCCAAGCCCGTCCTCGGGCGACGAGAAAAAGGGGGAGAAAACAAGCAACGCATAGTCCCTTCAGCTTGAAGCTCTACGGAATTAAAGTCCATGCACGCCCCGAACGAAGCTCCTGCAGCATGGATGAACCGATGAACAAACAGGTGCGAACCAATTTGAAAGGAAGGAAAAAGTGCAATTTTCTCAATCTCTCCGAGCCGTGTACGGTGTAACCAAACCAAGAGAGAGAATAAGACCAAAGACTCCGTCCCCTTGGCAGTGGTTGCAGATCTCACAGCTCAGTCTCTTCGCACCTCGGAGTCGGACTCGGGCCAACAACGGAGGGTTCAACTGAGAGCGGATTACGTACTCAGGTCAAGCCCCACATATTAGGATCCTGCGGAGATATTGATTGGCTGGTGCGGCTCCGGCCTGCCCGTCCAGGCTGCGGACTGGTGACGACCCGTGAGACCCTAAGATGTGGGCCTGGCACCGGTGCCAGAGACCCCGGCCAAGGGTTGAGTTAGGAAAGATTACTGAACCTGGAAAGTATAAAACCCTCCCAGCGATCTCGCCATCTCGAACACGGATTGCGCCAGCCACCCGTCGCCAGCCCTCCAATCCCAGACCCGCAGCAAAGACGTCATCAGCATGGGGCCGACCAAATCCTCGGCTCAACTTGTCGCGGATCCCGACACCTCCATCGCCAAGACCGCCGACGCCGACGACACGGCCGTTTGGAGCCTCAAGCACATTCAAATCCTCTGGTCCTGGGTTGCTGGTTCCCCTCCGCGAGCGCCACCTCCTCCGGTCTCGTCCATCCCGTGCACCTCGGCCCAACGGTTGTCTGAGCGCGATGTCTCGCCTTCCCCATTCCCATGCGAGCCGATCCTCGCAAAGTCGCTGCAGCAGAAGGCGCCCATCCAGCCCAAGACTGTTCTCTACCTCGCCTATGGCTCCAACATGTGCGCCGAGACGTTTCTCGGCAGGCGTGGCATCCGCCCGCTGAGCCAAATCAATGTCGCGGCGCCGTCGCTCGACTTGACCTTTGACCTTCCCGGCATCCCCTACCGCGAGCCCTGCTTCGCCAACACGGCGTTGCGCAAGATTCCGGGGAAGAAGCCGCCGTTCGACCCGCCCAAGTTCCCACCGGGGATGCCCGATCGCCCTCCCATCGAGCCGCCCTTTGCACGAAATGAAGACGACAACGAGACCGATGTCGGGCGGGCGCGCCGCCCAGCGGTCTGGGACAAAGGCCTCTACGGAGTCGTCTACGAAGTGACCACCGAAGACTACGCCAAGATCCTAGCCACCGAAGGCGGCGGCTCCAGTTATCACGACATCCTCGTTCCCTGCCTCATTCTGCCACCAAGCGTGCGCGTCCCGGAACAGCCCACTCTCCCAGTCCCGCCTCGGCCCTTCCTCGCACATACCCTCTACGCGCCGCGCCTCCCCTCCGTCCCCGACGACGGCGACAACGGTAACACCAACACCAACTCCAGCACCACCCCCACCTTTCTCCGCTGGCTCTTCCACCGCACCCACCGCCCGTCACCCGACTACGCCCAGCCGTCGGCGCGCTACCTCAAACTCCTCTGCGATGGCGCACGCGAGCACGACCTCCCCGCGGCCTACCAGTCCTATCTGGCCTCGCTACAGCCTTACACCATCACCTCGCGGCGCCAGACAATCGGCCAGGTGCTCTTCTTGGGCTTTTGGGCGCCCGTGCTGATCGTGCTGATGCTCAGCGGGCGGGCGTTTGCCGACGAGCGGGGGCGGTCGCCGGGGTGGGTGATGGCGGGCACGACGGCGATGTTCAACTTGGTTTGGGCGAGCTATGACTGGGTGGGGAAGAGGGTGTTCGGGGACGGGGAGCGGACGGAGGGTGCCGAGGAGGATGTGTTGGTTGGGAGGGGGAGAAGGGCGAGTTTTGCGAGTGGGTTGAGGGGGAAGGAGGAGGCGGTGGATGAGGAGAAAAGGGCTTTGATGGATGGGTATTGATGGGGGAGGAGGAGGCCAGTTGGCTATGGGAAATCTCTCGAGTGTTATCTTTTCTTTTTTTGCTCCTTTTCTCGATGATATCAAGAGTTTCTCGTTTTCGGTTGCAATCTACGTACGTCAGGCACATTTCTCTCGTACCACGAACGCGTGCTTGGATCCGAATATGTGTCATTATACTATCAAGCCCACACAACGGGCCGTCCCGTGTGGGACGATGCCACCTCATCTAAACTCACTGATTTTAGTGCTCCGGCCGCTCTCCCTCCCCGTTTTTGCCTCTATTGCTCCCTAAACAGCACAGGAATATTCTTGACCTCAAAAGTCCCGTCCACAATTCCTTCCACCGCCTTGAACAGCGGGTACTTGTCCTGCACACCGCGCGCCTTCAAGAAGCTCATGACCTCCTTGGTCGTCGAGATGCCCTGCAGCTTTTGGCCGTTCAGCTCCGTCCGCTCCACCTCGTGCAACGACACGCCGCGCTCGACGGCCATCTTGGAGTAGCGCCAGTTCCGGGCCGACGTGCAGCTCACGATCATGTCGCTCCACCCGGCGCTCTCCCAGAAGGTCATCTCCTGAATCGTTTCTGGGAAGAACTCCTGGCAGAATTGGATCGTCTCCAGCATGCCGCGCCGCATGACGGCCGTCTTGGCCGTCATGTTCCAGCCGTGACCCTCGATGAAGCCGCACGCGAGCGCGACAATGTTCTTGAGCGCGCCAGCGAGCGAGACGCCGACCACGTCCGACACCATCGAAACGGTGAAGTAGGGCCGGTCGAAGAGCTTGGACAGCGCGGCGTGGTCGACGGGCGGGTAGTTGTCCGGCACCGGCGTGAGCGCCGTCTTGCTGGGCTGGCCGCGCGCATCGCGGTGGACCTCCCCGTTCGTCCCGTTCTCGGACCGCTTGTCGCACGGCGGCGTGTTGTACGCAATGGTCGTCTCGCACCACAGCTCGTTGGCAATCTCGTTGGCGATGTTGGCACCGCTCAGGGCGCCGCAGTAGATGCCCAGCGTCTCGCCAATGTACTCGCAGATAAGCTCGACCTTGTCCTCGGTCACCGTCACGCCCTTGATGCAGCTTATGCCTCGGGCGGAGGGGAGGATGTGGCCCTTGATCTGCTGGCAGACGCTGCCGATGAACTCGTGCGGGAGGTTGAAGATGAGAATGGATGAGTCCTTGACGGCGTCACACAGCGAGGGGTTGGCCACGACATTGGGCGGCAGCTGGATCTTGGGGAGGTACTTGACGTTCTCGTGGTATGTGTTGATCACTGAGGTGAGCTTCTGCGGCTGGTCGCCGACGGCCGCGTCGTAGTGCGGCGAGTCCGAGGGGATGACCACATTCTCCTCGTACACCCACATCTGCACGTCCTCCTCAAAAAGGTCGGGATGCTCCCGCGTGTTCTCGGCGACGAGCTTCGCGACGGTCGTGCCCCAATTGCCCGACCCCACGACCGCCACCTTGTGCCTCTGCCGAGGCGCATCTGCAGACCCGGCCATTTTTGCTGTTCGGGAGAGTTCGCGGGTGTTGCGGGGTGTTGTGTGAGGGGGAGCGGGAGGAGAGATGGAGGCCTGGTTGGTTATCGGGTTCGGGGGCCGGCGGACTCGGGCAACAGCTGTCGTGGTCGGACGGGTTGAAGTTGAGAAATCAGAGTGGAGCGGCGATTGGGATGAAAGGGTCCAGAGCCGACAAGGTTTAGGGGTGAGGAGCCGGGACGTGCAGCTTCCCGAGTGGATATGCTTGTGGAAATGGGTCACGTTGGGCGAGCAGAGCGCAGGCGGTGACCGGTGATGGCTGCTGGAAAGGGATGGGTTCAACGGAATCGCCCGACTCTGTGTGAGGAAGCGAGGGCCGCCAGGGAGGATCCCACAACCCGTCTTATACGAGGCCAGCAGATGAGGCCGCACAGCAACGCCGCACATCCTCGGGGCGTCTTTCAAAGTCCCTTTGCGTGTGTGCACACAAGCAGGGGACCTGCTCTGACCGAGTGTGGTAACCGGATTTCAGGGTTCCAGAACGACCGCCGCTTTTCGGTCTGCTTTGGGGAATTCTCTGCCACGCCGTTGGCCCGTTGAGCGAGCCATGACGCAAAGGGCGGCAGAAAGCAAGACCGCCTTCCCGTTCCAGTGGCTGAGCCCCAACGAAATTTTGGTCGGAACTGCCATGTGACTCGAACGAGTTTTCTAAAGCCACAGGTCTTCAGCTCCAGTCTCGGCCGGTTTGGTCCAATCAACAGCCTCGAATCAACGAAGCTCCCCGTCTTTGGGGGCAATCGGGCAATGTCAGATTAACGTGAGCCCAAGATAAGCTGACCCCTTTTCTTGGACGTTGTCGCGCTGTCAAACGGAGTTGCCCACCTCGGCGGCCAAGCCTCTCGCCCTCCCCGTTCGCCGAGGCCGTGGTGCTGCCGAGCCATCGGAGGCTCATCTCGGCCGTCCCCGATCTCTTTGAATCCCGCCGTCTCCAGTGAATCACCGCCCTCGTGGCCTCTCGATGGGGCAAGTCTAGAAGGGCAACGCAGCATCCCGAGGCTCCCTGGTGGTGTGGGGCCGAAGGGAGGATCACAAGTCTGCTCTTTGACGGGTTCCAGCAGCCCCGGAACGGCAGCCCACCTCGGCCCTGGCGTCGTCGGCAGCGACTCGGGCCGTTGAAATCTGGCCCGTATCTCCCAACGACCAGCGAGTGACTCCACTGGAGATGCAGACAATTGGTTGTATACTACTGATCAAAGGGTGGTTTCTCGAGGGCCTCACTTCATCCCCAACCCACCGGCCCCCAGCCCGGGCGCACTAGAATTGGATTGGAGAGAAGTGCAGAGAGAGAACTGAACCGGAGACATTGGCCAATGCATGACTGAGATATTCAGTACATAGTACAAGCCATTAGCGCTGCCTGAGCGGTGCCTTACCTTACACTAGCATCCAACTCAGGGTGGCATTTGAAAAATATCTTTGGCGGATCGGCATGTCAACTGCCAGGAACGGAGCCTGGAACCAACCGTCCGGGCAACCTGCAGGTCTGACAGCCGGGCGCACAGACTTCAGACTTGCCAAGGCGCGGGCTGGAGGGCGCTGATGTCATCGACCACGGCGGGGGCGGGGATGCCTCCAAGGCCCTCGAGAACCGTTCGGGGAGCAATTGACGGGCAAAAAGCGGAAGAAGCATGAGAGCTTCTACTATTAGAGTATCGCGAAACCGTTTCAAAGATATGTCCGTCGTCAGAGGTTTCCAAGGAAATGATGGACCAATTCATTTCGCTGTGTTTAGTTGGACTTTGAATCCGGCGGATTGCTAGCGTTAGCGGCAGGACAAGCTCGTGTCGGAGTCTGCGAGAGAGGCACACCCACAGACAGGCCTGGCCATCTCTTCCGCCGGTGAATTCTTCCATGCTGCATATGGTCGGAGGTGCTGTGACATCTCCACCCTTCTATACCCAAAAGGACTCCAACGCAGATTGTTCAGGAGAGCTTCGCAGTCGCCGGATGATGGCCTCGCAGCCGTTGGCCCGCCCATGGGGCGAGTTGCTGATTCACGTTGGCATGTTGAAACCAACGTGCCCCGGCCGGGCGCCGCCCTGTCCACCGTCTGTGCCCCCCGCTGATGACATCGTGTGAGCCAACTGACAGGGCTTGAAGCGCAGGGCCGGCAGTCAACCCGAGGGTTCCAGATGCGTTGTGCGATGGTGTCGCAAACGCCAGGCGCCCAAAGGGAGACCGGCCTGCAGGCGGCGTCGGGGCGCCTTTGCCCTGTTTCTGTCTCTGCCTTCCTGCACATGACTCCTTCTGCTGGTCCCTTTCGTGCTTCGAGTTTGCAGCCGTTTTTCTCTCCCAATCCTCCATGTTCCAATTCCCATTCCCGGATTCCCGGATTTCCAGATTCCCAGAAAACCTTGGAAGTTATCCTTGAAACGTCGCGACTCCACCGGACGCCCGCCCCGTCAGCTCGTACCTCTCTTTCATTCCCTTATTGAGCTTCCGGAGCCCAGTTCCTGATGTCGAGAATCCTCAGATCTATCTGCCTGTGCCTGTGTCTTGTTTGGTGCTTTGGAAACTGATCGGCACCATTGGGATCCATCGCGCAGCGCGGGGCAATTGATCGACGCGGCCTTCGCTTAAGCTTATTAGCTTGGAGCTCTGGGAGAGCTCCGTTTTCCCCTCCGACAACATGGTGCCAAAAACCATGGTTTCCAACGAGGTCTATCTGCTGCCGCTCAACGACGATGGCTCGCCCCAGGTCGCGGGCGAGTACATCTACCTGGCGCCCAAAAACAGCGATCCATTCACTATCCGCTTTGCCATTGAGGGCACGTCCAGCATCTGCCGCCATGGCAGTCTGTGGGTCAACATCCCCGAGCAGGGCGCCGAGTTCCGCCGCGACAGCTTTCGGGAGTTCAAGTAGGTTCTCCCCGCAGACTGAGACCGGCCTGAAATGGGAGTGGTCGGCTGGATGGCACGGGATGCTAATATTTCCTCCTCCCAGGCTCGTCCCCGACTTCAACCGCACAATCGAGATCTCAATCCCAATCTACGAAGCTGGCGCCTACGCCTTCTACACCACCTACGCCGAGCTGCCCGATCTAGCGAGCGAATTGACCCCAACGAGCGACGATTCGAGGTCCAAAACGAAGAAAACACCATGGTACTACATCGACGTGGCCCCGCGCTTGACGCTGGACGGCCAGCTCCTGCCACTCCCCGCCTTGTCCGTTTTCTCGCTCATCAGCAAGTTCATGGGCAAATACCCGCACGACTGGGAGCGCCATCTCAGGGGCATCAGCGACCGCGGCTACAACATGGTGCATTTCACCCCACTCCAGGTCAGAGGCGCGTCCAACTCGCCCTACAGCCTGTACGACCAGCTTGGGTGGGACCCGGCTTGTTTCCCTGAGGGCGAGAAGGACGTCGAGAAGATGGTGGAGAGCCTGGAAAAGAACCACTCGCTGCTTAGCTTGACGGATATTGTCCTCAACCACACCGCCAACAACAGCCAGTGGCTTCAGGAGCACCCAGAAGCCGGTTACAACCTGACAACAGCCCCGTGGCTGGAGTCCGCCTATCTTCTGGACACAAAATTGCTCGAGTTGGGCGACAAATTGGAGCAGCTGGGGCTACCAACCGAACTCAAGTCTGTGGACGATCTCGTCAAGATCATGGAGGCGATCAAGAAGGAAGTCATCGCCGAAATTCGTCTCTGGGAGTACTACGTCCTGGATGTCGAGCGAGATGCTGCGGCGGCGGTCGAGTCATGGGCTATTGGCAAGGGCACATTCCCTGAGGGTTCCCTCGATGCCGGTGGCCCCGATTCGCTGCATTCAGCATCCCCCGAAGAGCTTGCACGGTGGATGACGAAGCACGGTATCACGGGCACAGACCGACTTGGGGAGCGCTTCAGGAGGAGAGCGGATCCCAGTATTGCCGCCGCCCTTTTGTCTGCCCTGTTTGGGAGATACGAGGGGGACAAGGGAAGCACTCCGGACCAAGCAGCGGTCCGGACCAAGATCGTGGAGATCCTCGACATCGTCAACGTGCCGTTGTACAAGGAGTACGACGTAGAAGTGGAAGAGACACTTCAGCAGGTCTTCAATCGCATCAAGTACGTGCGTCTGGACGAGCACGGCCCGAAACAAGGGCCGATCAACAGCCAGAATCCTCTGATTGAGACGTACTTCACCCGCCTGCCGCGGAACGAAGTCACCGCCAAGCACAAGAAGGAAGACTTGGTTCTGGTGAACAACGGATGGGTATGGGGTGGGAACGCTCTAGTCGACAACGCCGGTCCGGAGTCTCGGGTCTATCTCCGTCGAGAGGTCATCGTCTGGGGTGATTGCACCAAGCTGCGGTACGGAGCCGGCCCCAAAGACAGTCCCTATCTTTGGGAGCACATGACCAAGTATGCGCGGATGCTTGCCAAGTACTTCGCCGGCTTCAGGATCGACAATTGCCACTCGACGCCAATCCACGTCGCCGAGCACATCCTCGATGAGGCTCGCAGTGTCCGCCCAAATCTCTACGTCGTTGCCGAGCTGTTCACTGGCTCCGAGGAGATGGACTACGTCTTTGTCAAGCGGCTGGGCTTGAGCTCGCTTATCCGCGAGGCGATGCAGGCCTGGAGCACTGGCGAGCTCAGCCGACTCGTCCACCGTCACGGCGGCCGCCCCATTGGAAGCTTCGAGGTGGACGAGATTTCCACCGAGGTGCGGAGCTCCGGGAAAGATACCGGAGACCGCACGACGAACGGTCATGTATACACCCGCGAGATCATCCGCCGCATCAAGCCCGTTCCTGTTCAGGCCCTGTTCATGGACTGCACCCATGACAACGAGGTTCCGGCGCAGAAGCGGGATGCCCGGGACACCTTGCCCAACGCGGCACTGGTCAGCATGTGCGCTAGCGCAACCGGGAGCGTCATGGGGTATGATGAGATCTATCCTAAGCTGGTGGACCTTGTTGGGGAAACCAGGCTCTACACGTCGGAGGCGTCCAAGTTCCCGGTAAAGGTTGGCGAAGGCAAAGGCGGCATCGCCGGAGTCAAGAAGCTTCTCAACCAGATCCACACGTTGATGGGTATGGACGGCTATGACGAGACGCACATCCATCACGAGGACGAGTACGTCACAGTCCATCGCGTCCACCCTGGCTCACGAAAAGGATATTTCCTCATTGCGCACACCGCATTCCCCGGATACGGTAACGGAAACGGCGCTTTCAACCCCGTTCATCTCACAGGCACGAAAGCCAAGCACCTTGGCAGCTGGATGCTTGAGGTCGACACAAGCAAGGAGGCTGTCGACGATGTGGTTGGTGACAGGAGGCACTTGCGCGGCCTCCCAAGCCGCCTCATTTCCCTCCCCGGGATTCGTATGGAAGTGAAGGGAGATGATACTGTCATCACCGTTCGCGACAGGTTCCCGCCGGGTAGTATTGCCTTGTTTGAGACCTGGATTCCTACCGCGGAGCACTCCACGGGCCTTGATACTTTCGTCACCTCGGGCGCCAAGGCCGCGATGGAGGAGCTGGATCTTGTTGACCTGAACTTCCTCTTGTACAAGTGCGAACCGGAGGAGCGGGACGCGAGTGCTGGACGCGATGGCGTCTACGACATCCCAGGGCATGGCAAGCTTGTCTATGCTGGCTTACAGGGGTGGTGGAGCATCCTAAAGGACATCATCAGGGACAATAACCTGGCCCATCCCATCTGCCAAAACCTCCGGGACGGGCAGTGGGTTCTCGACTATCTTGTGGGCCGGCTGGAGCGAGCCTCGCAGCAGCCTCTGTACAGTCGCCTGTCCAAGCCTGCCGCTTGGATCAAAGAGCGGTTCGATGCGATTCGCGGCATCCCCAGCTTCCTCCTTCCGCGCTACTTTGGCTTGGTTCTTCGAACTGCTTACATGGCGGCCATCGACCGAGGCATTTCTTTGATGAGCGACAACATCCGCAAAGGACAGTGGTTTGTGAAGAGCCTGGCAATGGTCAGCGTCCAACAGACGGGCCTTGTCAAGTCTGCATCCCTCTACCCTAATCACCTGGTCCCCTCGCTCGCGGCAGGCCTTCCGCACTTTTCCGTTGAGTGGGCTCGCTGCTGGGGCCGCGATGTCTTCATCTCTCTTCGGGGCTTGTACCTCGGTACAGGTCGCTTTGACGAGGCAAAGGAACACATTCGCGCCTTTGCCAGCGTCCTCAAGCACGGCATGGTCCCTAACTTGCTTGGGAGCGGTAATACCCCGCGGTACAATGCCCGAGACTCTGTCTGGTTCTTTTTGCAAAACATCCAGGATTACACGCGGATAGCCCCTGGCGGCCTGTCGCTGTTGGACGAGAAAGTCAAGAGGCGGTTCCTGCCATACGACGATACCTGGTTCGCTGCCGACGACCCGCGGGCGTACAGCAAGGAGAGCACGATCCGTGAGATCATCCAGGAGGTCTTCCAACGCCATGCTGAAGGGATGAAGTTCCGGGAAGCGAATGCCGGCCCCGGCCTCGACATGCAGATGCGCGACGAGGGCTTTAACCAGGATATCAAGGTCGACTGGAGCAATGGCTTTGTCTTTGGCGGCAACCAGGACAACTGCGGCACCTGGATGGATAAGATGGGCGAGAGCGAGCGGGCGGGTACAAAAGGCGTTCCCGGCACTCCCCGTGATGGCGCCGCCGTCGAGATCACCGGTCTCCTTTACAGCGCTCTCCACTGGGTGTCGACCCTCAACCAGAACGGCAGCTACACGCAGACAAGCGTTCGCAAAGCCGACGGCTCAGAGATCACATTCCAAGCCTGGGCCGACCTCATCAAGGCCAATTTTGAGCGCTGCTTCTTCGTTCCCCTCTCGCCCTCCGACGACGCCAAATTCGACGTCAACCCTGCCGTCATCAACCGCCGGGGCATCTACAAGGACCTCTACCGCTCCGGTAAGGAATACGAAGACTACCAGCTTCGCCCCAACTTCCCCATTGCCATGACCGTCGCGCCCGACCTCTTCAACCCCTCCCACGCGATTCACGCCCTCTGCGTCGCCGACACGGCCCTCCGCGGGCCGACGGGCATGGCGACGCTCGACCCGAGCGACCTCAACTACCGGCCGTACTACCGCAACAGCGAGGACAGCGATGACCCGTCGACCTCCAAGGGCCGCAACTACCACCAGGGCCCGGAGTGGCTGTGGCCCACGGGCTTCTTCCTCCGCGCGCTGCTCAAGTTTGACCTCTTGCGCCGCCGCGGCGAGAGCGCCGACCCGCAGGGCCCCACCGAGGCCTTCCAGCAGGTCACCCGCCGCCTGAACGGGTGCAAAGACATGATCCAGCGGAGCCCCTGGGCCGGCTTGACGGAGTTGACGCAGAAGAACGGGGAGGAGTGTCCTGATTCGGTGAGTTTCCTCTCTCTTTTTCTTCCTCCAGAATTTGTCGTGAGAGAAAGCGATTGCTAACGAGAGATCCCACTGATAGAGCCCGACCCAAGCCTGGTCGGCTGGCTGCCTGATTGACTTGTACATGGATGCGGCCGAGGAGCAGGCCAAGCTGGAGACTAGAGAGCTGCCCCTGAGGTGAGGAGAGTTGGTGGGGGGGTATCATTCTTGGATAATTGCCTAGACGCGGCGATGGTGTTTGGGTGTTTGATCTTTTAGTTAGGAGCATAAATACTGCGGTAGACATGATAAATGCACACTTTGTGCCGAATTTTGGTTCAGTATTGCTGGGGAGTGGCATGATTGTGACAGCCATCCGTGCAGATTGAGGTCGTGCAGAATGGGACATGTGGGGTTCGGGAAGCTTCGTCTTTTTCCCTGTTTTTTTTTTTGGGAAGGGTGATCTCGCGACGAAAATGGTCTTGAAATGGATGAGAGGGAGGGAAAAGCTTGGAGGCTGGAGTCAATGGTACCCGGTGGGTTCAGGGGTGAAGAAGCAGCAAGGAAAAAAGGAGAAAAAGAGAGTCCCCTCGACCGGAATCGAGCCGGTGACCTTTCGGTATCAATAAACGCATTTACAGCCGAACGTGATAGCCAACTACACCACAAGGGGATTGGCTTAATTGAGCCTACTCCTTCTTGAAGTAGGAGCCCTCGAGGAGCCATAGTTTTGCGCACACACAATGCAACCATTCCATTGTCCTCAACGGTTGCAGAGCATGGACCGCCCAAACCCCGCCGTGCGTCAAGATTTCCGAAACCACCAGGACCCTTGCGTTGTCCGACCCGGATGCAAGGGTCTTTGTCACCGTGAAGTGGGCCTCGTCGCCGACGGGGAGCTCGTTCGGCACGATAATAAACGGCCATCGTATCTGGGTCCGCCAGAGAACTTCCTGAAGGAAATCTCACTGTTTGGTTGGAGGCCGTCAGTGATGAACTAATGTGCCACCCTGCCAATGAGAACGGCAGTGATGGGGAGAATGCTGAGGAAGTGTTCTATGTTGAAATGCAGTCAACTATCGTGATATAGAGGATTGATATGGACAAAATTCTGGGCATCTTGAGCCGGTTTGGCTGGCCGATGAACAAGAACGAGAAAAAACAAGGGGAAAAACCGGTTCGTCGTCCCATACCCAAACGCCTGTCATTCCACCATGTCTTGCCTCCCAACCATCTTTTGTGGAAAACCAAAGAAACCAAGAAAAATATGCCAAAGCGATTACACTGGAGTTTGTATGTCGAAGCCTAAAAATGCGCTGCACTGCCCTGGAGCGCGCGTATGAGAGAAATGCGAGGAATATGGCGCGCCGGTCCATCCAACCCGGTCGCTTGATGGACGAAGGAGGAATATATACGGCGTCTCTGTGTGCCTCAAGTTTGCGGGCGTGCTGTTCCCCGTGGACAGGACTAGCTCCGGCCCCCGAATCCCCACTTCTTCTTTTGCGGCTTCTCGCCGTACACGCCAGCGGAGCTGATCGGGGCGGGGTCGACGAAACCGGCGCCGGGCACGTGTATCGAGCCGGCGTTGCTGGCGTTGGGGACGACTCGCCCTGACCCGGTGGAACGCGCGAGGTTGTTGCCGAGAGCGTAGACTCGGTCCTTCTTGCGGACGTAGCGGCAACGCCATACGCAGGCACCAACCCAAATGCCGATAATAGCGACGACCATGATGACGAGGAAGATTACCCACTGGTAGTGGAGATCGAGCCTAGCACAAGGACGCGGGGTCAGTACTCTGCAGCTACAAACCGCGAGGAATGGAGTGGCAAGGCACATCCACGTGGGGGCAGACTCCCGAGACAACGAGGGGCGTTGCATACCAAGTCTTGTTTCCACCACCACTCTGGTTACTCGCCCCAGACGCTGCCGTAGATGTCGACGATGACGATGATGTTGTCGTCGTGGCGGCCGCGGGGTCAACCGTGGCAACATCATTGCAAAAACTTGTGAACCAGTTTTGGATGGTCGCGGCGTCGGCAGTCGCCACGCAGGCGGCACTGCAGAGTCCAGAGGGGCTGCTCCTGAACGAGGACAAGCGTGGGTCGTTGCAGAAACAGCTGTCGTAGGTGCTTGCATCGCCTGTCGGGGCTGCTGGCGGGACGCAGCCTCCGTTGACATCGTACAAAACACCACACGCGGTGTAGCAAGACGGGAAGGCCGCTGTGGGGAAGAGTGTTGTCACAGGAGTCGCTACAGATACCCCCGTTAGCTGGGCAGTTTCGTGGAGAGGAGAGCAGGCCAAAGATGTCGGCTGCAGCATGAGAGCCTGAGAACCTACCCATCTTGTTGGAGGAAGCTTGGGTCTATGCGGCAATGATCAGGTGCAGCTGCGAGCTGACGCCGATGCAAGGCGCGAGGGCAACGTCAAATGAGTTGCAGAAGTCCACAAGGCCGATCGACGCCGACGTGTTTGGCGAAAGTTGCTCGAACCAGGTGGCTCGACCGCCGGGGATCGGAGTTGAGCGTGTTTTGGCGAGGTTGTCCCAAGAAGAGGACAAAGAAGCGATGCACCGGAAGCAGGAGCAACTCGTCGATGTCACAGCCCCGTGGTCTCAAAGACGGCCTCTGCCTTTTCCTCTTCCCTTTTCAGATTCGACTGTGTCGGACCGTTTCGTCTTGCCGGCACGCTCGGCAGGCGCGTTCGTACTCGTGTCAAATGAAATCCTCCTGCGCCACGCTCAGTCCGATATTCCCCCGTTCAGATCGCTCGTTCTCGACGTCGTTTCTGCCGAGGTGGAAGGCCAAGATGCAGGTAGTGTCGTCGTTGCTTGCTGGACCGAATTCTGTCGCGTCTCGCCCGGAGTTGGATTTTGCGGGCGCTTCTGGGCGTGCGTAATGGGCGGTTTGGAAAACGAGCGGAAGGGGTCCGAGGGCTGTGCAGAGGCTTGGGATTCAGCTTGGCGCTCTGAGCTCCGAAACCACAGCGACCAAGCGGGCAGTGAGCGAGCGACGGGTGCGGCGTTGGGTGAAGGAGGCCAAATAACACAAGTCGACGAAACGAGCGGAAGAGGTGACGACAAAGTGGGAGGGGAGAGACACGAGGGTTGGCAAAGGTTGGCAAAACGCTTGGGTTGGGTGTCCTGTGACTCCACCAGCAGACCTGTTGTGCAAATGGGCGGGTGTGGTGTGCCGTGGTTCCCTGGAGTGCCTGGGCTGAGTGAGACCCTCCGGGCACCGAAGCAAGACCCCCAAAAATCAGGACAAGCAGGGGATTGGGCGTGGGAGGCGGAGCCCAAATTGGGGCATCTCGCCCGGGCTGACGAGCGCGGGGCCCTGGCTCAAAGAGTCCATGGGATTGGTGGTGTGGTGGGATTTGCAACTCTGAGCCAGCCAAAAGAGCCAGGACCCCACCCCAGCACAAAAGATACGAGGACTGGGTCAGAAGGAGTGAGAATCGGGCATTCGGCTTGCCAGCTGGTCTCCACGCATCATCTCGCGTGGCCGTCTTCGTGCCATCTCGCCGTTCACGCAGTCACAGTATAGCCGCAGCGACTCTTAAACGAGTTCCGTTCCCAAAAGGACCGTTGTGGCGGGTGGCTTGCCGAAGCAGCTGGATAAACAAGCCGAGGGCCAAGGAGGAATCAATATTGCGACACAAAAGACGCTCAGACCAGCGAATTCATGCACCGGACCATTGTTGTTGATGAACGGGTAAAGCAGGATCTCCTGTCGGTATTCCGTCAGCGGGCGCGGCCCAAGTGATTGGCGGCCGGTGGATAATTGTGGGACCGATCTTGGCGCCCACATGGCGTCCCCACCGCGAGCGGAAGGAGTGGGGCCTTGACCCAGGCTCGGCTCGCCAGGTGAGCCAGGCAATGGGCGATGGGAATTTGGCAGCAGCAATCATGCGACAATCTTGCCCCAAACTCTGGGTGCCTCATCATTTTCCCTTGCTGGGGACCGGTGGGCCCCTCGTGACAGTGGTGCCGCGTTCTCGGCGACGCCTGAGCCACTTCGCCAATAAGAGGAGGTCGTTCCGACACGAACGAACCGGACTCAAGCGTTGAATTGTTGGCTGAAAGGGGAAATTTCTTGGGCCCAGAGTCCTTAAACGGCCATTCCTGGCTGGCTCGTGAACGCTGGATCCGGGCGCATTCACAGCTCAAACGGTCAGACCGTGCAGCACAGCACAGTCCACCTCCAAGCAGAATGTTACGCCGAATGGACAACGGTTCTATCATTATCCCTCCGCCGCTAGAACACCTCCTGAGAAGTCTCTCGCTCTCTTCCCACTGCCGAACAAGTCCGTGGGGGGCAACGGGAATCTGCAGTTCGGCTCAACACTCTCTTCTCAGGCAGGAACATTCATTCTCATTCTCATATTCTGGACTAGTACAGAGTTACCACCGCCGTCAGCAACCCTGGCCCCCACTCGCGGCCTGCTCTGCTCGACGTTTGTTCCACGGTTGCCTCCGCCAACTCCATCGTTGGGTGCTATCTGACTGGTCCCGATACTGACGAGCTGCTCCCCGTCTTGTCTGAAGCAGCGCCGTCATGAAGGTGTGCTGGACTAGGAAACTTGAGCTCCGGGTCCATCTCGAGGTCCCTTCCACCGCGGCGTCCTCCTCTCCCCTCAAGCCACCGCTCGGGCACAAACGACAGCTGCGAGTTGTACTCGACGATGGAGATTCCGATCCGGCGTAGTAACCGCTCTAGCGGTCCTTTGAGAGATGGGCTGCAAGCGGCCAGCACGGCCAGCAGCTGCTCGATCATGGTCCAGGTGGCGATCGACATGGCTAACGCCCAGGTATCAATGTCAGCCATGCCCCAGGAACGTACTATGATAGCTTTGACGATGCACGAAACACTGGCAAGCAGGCCTATCCCCATCAAGCAGCACACCAGGATCCTTTCCCTGAGCGGCCGGTGAAGGTTCCAAAGCAGGACCATTGGTGCCAGCGACAGGCAAACGTCGGTTATGATGTTGATGGCGGACCCGACGTTGGACGCAATTCGAGATGACTCTGGACCGATGCAGTAGCTGTCTGTGACGCTGAAGTCCCAGAGCGCCTTCAGCGGCCGGCACGCCGTAAAGATATAAACAGTATTTCCGATGAAGTAGGCCAACTGGACCGCCGTGACGGCGTAGAGGAAACCCGACCACAGTCTGTTCACGGGGATCCGGAGGAGCGACAGGGCGACCGAGATCTTGATGCAGGTCATGGCGCCGCCCCAAACCGGGATGGCGAGGTAGGAGAGCTCCATGGCGTTTGTCATGACCGGGAACGAGAGGAGCTGGGGCGTCAAGAACATCTCGGACTGGAGAAGGGCCCAGTCGGCAATCGAAAGCATCTTGGCATCAGGAGGTCTCGTGTCAGCTTGGCACCAACACACACACCATCGACTTCTGGCTGGGATGGCAGCGAGGAGGGGAACCTACCAGACCCAGGATGATAAACAAATCATCCCACGCGAGCCTCCACACCGGCCGGATGCGAACGTACATCCGCGCACAGAAAGGGACGAGACATAACGCGAGGAGCGGGATGGTGACGCCGACGTGCACTCGGGCGAGGTAGGCAGCCTCCTCCGAGATGGGGAACTGGAACCCCTCGAATGGGTCTGGTGTCGCCATGGTGAAGAAGGCTCGTCAGGTACTCAAGGCGGGTATGCTAACCGTCGTTCCAGAGTATCGGAGTGAATAACACCCCGCTGCAGCCAGCAGCAAACGAAGTGTGGTTGAGGAGGCATGGCAGTCAACGGGTTCCCACCCTCTGGTCTTCAGATGGCCGGGCGATCAATAAAGGGAATTTTAGACCCCTTGCCCCGGGTGCTTCTTCCCCGATCATTCCTCAGCCCCTGGGTTGTCACGATGCTGGAGGGGTTGTTAGCGCGTCTGGGCGCGTGTTGCTGCGCTAGCGCTTCGCAAGACTTGACCCGATTTGACGCGGTGGCTGATCCTGAGGCCAGTCCGCGGCAGTCGTTGAAGACCCGATTCGCCGATCGACCCGGGCACGGACAGGAAACCAGCAGACCGGTTCCGTATTGGGCAAGCCCACCCTCGAGAACTCGAACTATTAGTGTACACTAGAATACGCAGGGCGTATCACTACGAGTATGTATTCCATTCAGCCACACATCTCATGCAAAGTCAGAGAGTTATCCCTCCAGTGAGGCGATGGGTGGCTTGGCCGTGCGCACACACAATTGCCCGTCAGAGATGGGCTGAGATTCTTGGCATATATTTCATAGCAGTCGCCAAGAGGGTCTAAGCAGGACATGGAGGTGTCAAGGAGTGTCGGTGGTTGCCGTACGAGCAAGGTCTCTCGGCAAGACGGTGGAACACTAGCCCGAGTTTCGAGAAAACACCCTCAGTCCTCCGCTCGATTCGCTAACAAGGATCGATTCGAATCTCACCTGCGCACCCCCTGAGCCGTTTCGGCGCCTTGAAGATATTCTACTGTGTACAGCTGAATCTTTACTCTCGGGCAACTCAAAACATCCTTGAAGATAACGAAAGCTGCGTTGAGAAGCGTACCTATAGTTAAAGCCTTGACCAGCGAGCCTCATGCCCCCCTGAAGGATTTCAACTTCTTCGCGTGGAGCTGGGTTCGGAGGCTGGCAAGGACTACAAGTGACTACCTAACGTGGTACGGTTGTTGGTGGCATGCCAGCTGTTCCAGATCCCACGGGTAGACCCTCTTATGAATATTGAGAGGTGGTATCATGTCTTCTTCGCAATCCCAGAGGCCCCGTCAAGATTACGAATGCATCAGGTCGTCATACCCTAGCCCTCACCTCACCTCCTAGAATAGAGGCAGGCCGGTAGGTCGGTAAAGAAGCACATACGAGTCTCCCCCCTTTTCCCGTAGAGAAAGTAGTCAACGCAATCTCCGCGCGTTGTCGGCACTTGAATATTGCGGTCTTCGGCAAGAAATCAGGGAGACATTTGGGCATTCATCTTGTACTCATGCCTCCATGGCAGAAAATGACAGGAAAGGCACAAGCCACCTTTTGATCGTATCATATCACTCGTAGCAATAGTGCCCACAAGTGGTTATTGATCGACTCTTCTTTAACATGAGTGGTAATCCTGCGAGAACCGAAACCGCTATAATTGCCAAGTGGGGAGGGAAATCTGTGCTGGCAGTTTTATAGTCACACAACCTCACCCGGGGGCCGGCATCGGTCCCGCGGACCAACTCCCGCCAACTGCATGAGTTCGCCATGGCATTCCTGCACCTCTGTCTGGGTCCGAGTCTCCGTCTCCGCCAGCCTCCGCGCAGCTGTTCGTCGTGTCCACGACCTTCCGGTGCTTCCCCGGCGACCTTGCTATCTGATTCTCCCGCATGACACCACCTACGTACCTTGCGGACCGGCCGATGTCCCATCACGATTCCCGCCTCGTCCCCGAAAATGACGCAAGATTAAGCAAGCATGGGGCTCTTTGGGTCGACAAAAGGGCCTCCCCCGGGAAAATGGCGGTGAGAGACACGGTCAGTGGAGTGGGAGGCAGGTGTCACTGAGACTCGTACCGCAGCGCAGAATGATCCGAGGGATCGACAACTTGAGACGAGGCGACCTTACCACAGTGCCGGGCCTAAAATCTGCTCAATTCGGCCGCCTTAATGCCAAGATGAGGCAACTGGCGCTCGTCGGCGGTGGTTTTGGGTTTTGTGTGCCACCGGACTGGCTCTCTCGGCCGAGAAGGAGGAAGAGGGCGCTGAAGAGGGTACTGCATGAGTTAGTTCGTGGGCAGCGGTGCCCCCCACCGTTCCCGGCAGAGTAAGTGTGTTGGCTGTCTCGTGTTTGTTTGTTTGGTGTTGTGTTGACGGCGGGATATCGCGCAACGGGGTTGAGGATCGCTTAGACTTGTCGAATTCGGACCACATGCCGTGAAACGTGACCACACGGGTTGTGGGTTGTGGGATGGCGGTATAATCCCCGTCTGGTTACCCACCTCGCAAGTCGAGTCCTCACCGGTAGCACCGTCTCGGGATGTATCCGGGGGGCCGGTGACGCTGGCTGACCTTGGAGAGTGAGCTGACATGTGCAGGCGAGATGAGCACCCTCCTGGACGCCGGAAAGCCAGTTCAAGGTACGCGGTCCTCAGGCGACCCCGAGTTAAGGGGTTCATTACCTGTCCTCGGTGTGTCCGATTTCGGAACCTTCACCGCATTATCCTCTGGGGAGTGTGGGGCGTTGATTCGAACAGTGTTCCACGGAGCTACTGGGAACGGTCGGGTACTGCTCCCAAGGCGCCAGCTGAGCAGGTCTGACCATGGCTGAGGAGGAAGATCCGGTGCACATGATGTCAGTCAGTAGGGAGGCAGTATGCCCCTGACAGCGGTACATCACATCACGTGCGTGAGATGCGATGAAAGCCATGTCGTAGAATTGCATGGTTTGCGGTCTCGGGCCGGAGTTTGACACCGCCCTGCTGCCCATGGTGGGTGGCTGACTCGAAGTAGCCCGAGGCCACCACCAAATGACAACCGACGAGCTCCGGTCATGGGGCGACTGGCGAATGCTGTCAAACCCACCATGATTAGGGGCTGGCGTTTTCGGGATGCCCGATTTTAGCTTGCCGACGGTTGGACTGTCGAAGAAATCAGCGGGACGGATGCGGGTGCCATGCAGCCAGCGTACCATGAGTGTCTCATCCCAAGTGCCGCACGTCACTCGGGCAGGAAAACCCCTATATCGACATCCCAGGGGATGCTCTCCGACTTCCACGCACGACGCCGACGTGCTCCGGACGGGTGTCTGCATGTGCGATCCAGCCGCTCCCCTATTCACTTCTCGACTTCGATTGGTCCTCCTGTAGGTTTATTCATAGGCCTTTCAGCAATCAGCCATTCGGAAACACACGCGGCATGCAGGCGTTCCCCGCCGTTGCCGCAGGTCAAGAACCCCTTACGCAGTACTGCCATACTGAAGTCAGGCCGGCCAGGGTGAAGACGTCCTGCATTGCAATCCCATGACCTGACGCCGGCCGAGCGAGAGTAATATGCGCTGCAAGTAACCGGGCCCGAGTTGATGCCCAGCCGCCTCATTGAACAGCACCTCGGCCCCTCCGGACGTAGGGGCAACCAGAATCAAGTTTTCCATCCTGATTCAGAGCCAAGGCAAGGCAAACTCACCCGGTCCTGGATGGTTTTGTACCACCGCAGACGCAACAGGATTTCGTAACCAGCCTTCGCGCCTTCGATATTTGGAAGTTGAACGAAGGGGATCGACTGCCGAATGATGGCGGTGAAAACTCGAGCATCTTCCTTGGACAATGGGACGGCGGTCGTACTTACTGGGTCTCTCAGTCCCTCGGAGGTTGTGAACAGGGAACCCCCTGATGACTTGCAGGAGGGTCGGCATGCTTGACAGGCGTGGCACTCCATCCTAGACCCATCAGAGCCGTTCGTCGGCCGTCGTACAAATGTCCAACCGACCTAGCCGAGGAATCAGCCGCCTCTCAGCGGGCTATGTACCGCTCTCGCTGATACCCGAAGTTCCTGACCATGGAACGAACCCATGGCCGTCCACGCGACGGGCGTGCATGTCAGTTGGCCTATCCGAGACAAGCCGGATGTGACCTTCGAGCCATGCCGATATGACCTGCCGCCACGGAGGCGGCGGTAATGCCTCATCTGAGTGGGGATAATCTGAGTCCCGGGGAAACCAAGTGTCGCTACTCTCGGGAGGGGCGTCCCCGACGGATGATAGGCGGCCAACACATGTGCTCCGTCCTTCCCATCAGGGATAAAAGGATGTGCCCTCGCCACCCTTGAGCATCCGATTCCCAAACCTCACAGACCTCTCAACTTCGATCAAGTTCAACTCCAATCACAAACTCAACCCTTGGCCATATCCTCCCAGCCCCACCCACAACCTCAAGCCCCCAGCACCACAACACCAACCCAAAGCAACATGTCCAACTCGGCTGCCGGCCACTCTCACAGTCAGCACTTCCCCCCCACTCACCCAATACAAGTGCCACGCATCTGCTAACATGGACCTGTTGAAGACCACGGAAGCGGCTCCAAGTCCAAAGGCAAGGGCAAGGAAAAGTCGGACAAGAGGGGCAGCTCCAGCGGCAGCAAGAGCAAGTCGGGCCACAAGTCCAACCCGTATTCGGGACTCAGCGACCGCACGGGTCTGGACAGATTCGTGCACGAGCCGGCCTATGAGTCTGCCTGGAACGCTTACGGGGCAGCCTCCAGCAAGAAGTGAGGGGATGGGACTAGGGGGTAGAGGACTTTGGCTTGATGGGGAGGCGGTGATGGACGGCGCGGTATGACAGCCGGTGAGGGGATAGGCGTTTCTTGGGAACTGAGTGGTTGGATGGTTGAACTCAGCCGGTTCTGCACGGCGATAGTCGTGGCGATGGTGGACCTGCTCCATTTTCCATTTGTTTCTTTTCTTTTTTTTTTGTTGGTGCGTGATGGAAGGCTTTGAGAAGATGGAATATCCTGCTAGAGCCATAGGCTTCTCTCGAGATACCTGAACTTTGAATGATCTCCCTCCTCGTTCCTTCATGGCTCGGGGCACTAATTGATGCCACGAACGCCGAAGCTGGAAGGCATATCAATCGGTTGGAATATCTCCATCAACGTTAAGGTTTGACGGACTACGCAGCAGGGCCGGCGACAGAAAGAGGCCACGATAGCCAGTGTTCCCAGCTTTGTCCAAGGTGCTGGGAGATGCTGTTCAACAAATGCGAGCCCGAGTCGGCAACATGCCACAGGCCCCTGCTGTAATGGAGTAGGAGTGCCCAGTGACC
>FTCU01000500.1_pt1 | contig 83120 bp, 42 predicted proteins | sample 1639521 | NCBI WGS metagenome assembly FTCU01 (sample SAMEA3914864, study PRJEB12502) | metagenome | biome: forest; material: soil | place: USA | collected 2012-03-12 | depth 0.3 m
CACCATCACTGAAACCCGACCAGGGGCCCGGGAAAAATGACGTTGGTTCCACGACGCGTCTCATCCCGTCAGCAACGTGTCTCCACAAATTTGCTTCCAACTGCTGCCATCTCACCTCAACACTTGACAACACGAACACACAAATACAGAAGACATATTGTCAAAGCCATACGGAGTATACCAGACCACTCCCAACCCCATGGATCGAGAAACGACATCTTCGAAACTGCAATGACCGCGCTCAAAACCGGCCCCAGGACGGCGGGCCTGCACCTCGTCTACATCCCCGCCGTCTGCGCCCTCATCGCTTTCCAGGGCTACTACTCGCAGTACCTCTTCAACACCGACCCGGACCTCGCTCCCGGGCCCCTCACCCGCCGCCAGACCATAACATTCAACGCCCTTCTCGCCTGTCTCTGGTGGACCTACTACCGCGCCTGCACCGTCGACGCCGGCCGCTACCGCTTCCCTTCGTCGACCTCCGATCCCGCCGCCGACGCCCACCCCGATCCCGACCTGCGTCCGACCTCGTCCCTCCAATCCAACAAGCCCGCCCGCTGGTGCAAGAAATGCGCCGCCCCGAAGCCCCCGCGCGCGCACCACTGCCGCCACTGCGGCCGCTGCATCCCCAAGATGGACCACCACTGCCCGTGGACGGGCGCCTGCGTCTCGATGCACACCTTCCCCTACTTCCTGCGCTTCCTGCTCTACACCAACCTCTCGCTCTGGTACTTGGCCGCGCTGCTGTGGCGCCGTGCCGCCGGCATTTGGGCCGCCCGCCACCTGCCGGCCTACCTCGGCCCGTCGGTCGGCAGCCTGGTCGGCCTGGCCGCGCTGGCGCTGCTCAACACCGGCGCGACGGTCGCGTTGGGCATCTTGCTGTATACCACGGTCAAGGGGTGGCTGTTCAACAGCACCATGATTGAAGACTGGGAGATGGAGCGGCACGAGGCGGTGCTGGCGCGGATGGACGACGAGGGCGACCGCGGGGACCCGGATTTCTGGGGGGATGATGGCGCTGCGCTGCGGCAGAGCCTCGAGAGGATCGAGTACCCGTACGATCTGGGCGTGTTTGCGAATATGGCGCAGGCGATGGGAACGAGGAACCCGCTGCGGTGGCTGCTGCCTGTGTTTGGAGGCGGGCCAAGGATCGACAACAGCACGCCGGGGAAGGGGCCCGGCTGGGAGTGGGAGGAGAACGGGTTCAATGACCTGCCTGGTCTGTGGCCGCCTCCGGACCCGGAGAAGATGCGGCAGGCGAGGCGGGGCGGCTGGCCCGGCGCAGCTCGGCAGCTACCCGAGGATGACTACTACGCATATCAGTCACCCGAGGAAGTCAAGGCCGCATTTTTGCAACGCCAAGAGGAGGACCTCTTGAGGAGGCAGCGGGGTTACGCGCAGCAGGCTCAACAACGGTCTGGGATTATTACCGAGCTTGAAGAGTTGGATGACGACATGGACGGGGAGGACTCGGCACAGGTTAGCCGGCCGGCGTGGACTAATTCTGACGGCGAGCGGCTGTGGGACTTTGGTGTGGACGAGGATGTTGAAGAGGAGATTATGCCTGCGCGAGGTGACGACGAGGACGTGCCCTTAGCGGAGCTGATCCGAAGGCGGAAGGTGTTGACTAGAGAGGATGATGGGTGATCGCTTAGCTGGACGACAACCTTGGAATTGTCTCGAAGCGGTCGTGGTTACAAAGCTCCCGCACAGAATACACATTAACAAACCAAACACACACACAGGCTTCAGGGCCATGCCACGCCAAACTCAGTATCGATCATAACGCGCGTCATCGTTCAGCATGCACCATGCACCACGCAAGCTATCTACCAGTCATCATCATCATCCTTCTTCGCCATGGCCTGCTTCCTCGCCAGCAGCGCATCCGCCAAGCTCCCGGCCAGGCTGGGCGTGGGTGTGTTACTCCTGCTGCTGTCCGAACCGTTTAGGCTCATACCCGAATCGCGCGCCTGCAGCCCTGCTGGCTTCTTTCCTGCCGCCGGGCGCTTGGCCGGAGGCTGCGGCGCTGAGGGTTTCGCTCGTGCAGCACCACCGTTTGCCGACGGTGGGGGTGGTGGTGGGCGGGGCGCCGCGACCGGGGCCGGTGCCGGCGCTTGTTCCTCGACGTAAGCGGCCGGAACCCAGGCTTGCCCACCGGGGGTCTTTGCGAGCCACCAGCCTGTTGCGCATTTGGTTAGCATGACGTGACAAATCAGTGGGCTGTTCCCGGGTGCATCATCTTACCGTTGTTTTCCTTCTGCACGATTTCGATTACCTGGCCTGCCTTTATCGAGAGCTCGTTGTCCTTTTGGCCGGCAAAGTCGTAGAGGACCTTGGCCATGATCTTGGGCTTTGCGGGGGGCGCGGCAGGGGGAGGGGGTGGCGGAGCGCGCACTGCCGATGAGTTGGACTGCTGCCGGGTATGCGAAGGGATGCCGACAGATGCAGAGGATGCAGCTGCCGCCGCGGCCGGCTGCGGGACGGGCCGCGAAGAAGCCGCAGGTCGAGATGCCGCTGCCGAAGTGTTTCCTGATGGCCGAGGCTGAGCAGTACGGTTGACAGGGACCCTAGAGGGCCTGCCACCGGGCCCGCCAGGCCTGATAAGTTTGCCCCGGGTGATCGGTCTCGGTGGGACCGGATTGCCCCTGGGTGTTGGCCTGGAGACGGAGTTTGACGGTTCACCCTGCTGAGTGTGCACAGCACCGCTCTTATAGAAATCGAGCGACGAGGGCGCATCCTTCAGAACCTTGACCAACTGCATCTTGCCTGGCTTCTTTGCGTACTCGATCGAATCCCCAATCTTCAAGTTGAACCCGCCAGGCATCACCTTCTTCATCTGAGTGAACATCTCCGTCTTGAGCACGCAGTTGACCAAAGGATCCGCCTCCTGCGGTGACCCCACTCCCAAGGAGAACCAGTCGTCCCGGCATGTCGAGGTGCCAACAAACTTGATCATGCCCAGGGGGAAAGACCGCTCAACCACGATCTGCACCTGGTGATTTTGGCCCATCACCTGGGCCACGATGTAGAATTTGTTGTTGGTGACAATCAGAATTCTGGGACTGGGCTTGCTGGACCGACCAAACTTGGCCTCGAGGATCTCGCCACGGCACGAGAAGACTGCTCTCTCGTTGTTCCCGAGCTGGACGCCGTTGCGTAACTGGGCTCCGGGGCCCGCGCTCGCGTTGATGCCGAGATAGTCGCCGAGGAACCGCCGAGAGCCGAGAATGCTCATCCTCCTGCGCTCCTTGCGGCCCTGCAGGAGCCTGTGTCCCTCGTCTCGGAGCTGCAGATACTCGGCGCCAACACGCTTCTTCCTCCAAAAACGCTGGATGCGAGTGGCAGACTCGGCCCGGTACGCCAGGTACGCACGCCACATGCGCTGAATACGCGTGGCCATGTTGTGCCAGTACCGGTCTCTCATGTGCTCCAGCGCAAAGAGTGTCTCGGGCGACTTGATGAAGGCCTTGGTGACGCCGAGTTGCCATTCTTCCTGGGGAATGCTCGTGTCCTTGAGGATCTGTTTGACAGCCGCCTCCGAGGACCCCTGCCACGTGTACTCGCCAGCATACGAGGTGGCAGGCGACAGCAAGAAGAACCGGTCGACAAACTTTTCGAACGACTGTCGGTAGGCGAAGCCAGCGCGCCGAATGCGCACGTTTTCTTGGAGACCCAGATATTTGATTTGATGAAGCACATTGGGGACTGTGTACTCGGTCGGCGACTTGTTCTCGTTGGGCTTGATGGTCCGGATGTATGAAGGTTGACATTTCATGAGCGTCTCCACGAGCGCGTTGGCGGAGGCTCTTATCCTGTCGCCCGCCGATGGGGGCTGCTTTCGATTGTCTTGATCCACCTGGTTGGGGAAGAGGGTGTGAACGAACTTGTTCTGGCTGACCTGGAAGAGGTTGAGCAGGCCCTTGAGAAGCTGGTCCTTGTTCTTGTCCGTGATGCCGTCGACCATGTAGGTGACGTCGCCGGCGTAGTGCTTGACGATGAAGTTGCCTTGCCTGGGTGTCAGGTGAGGGTTCGACATGCCGTTGATGCTCTGCATGAAGGTGCGGTCGCAGGCTGCAGGGTCGGCATGGGCAGTCTTGGTGGCATCTTTCATCGCAGAGAAGATACCAGGGGGCCTGGTGGACTCGATCAAATCGCACACGACCTTGTTGTCAAAGTAGGAAATAGGGGTCCACTTGATCTGTTCCCGCGCGTATTCCTCCTGCTCCGCCTTCAGCGTCAACTGGATGAAGATCTGCTGAAGCTTCTCGTTCACGTAGTTGATGCAGAGCTGCTCGAAGCTGTTCTTTTCGAAGATCTCAAACCCGTAGATGTCGAGGATGCCAACAGAGTTCGTCGATGCCTGCCGCGCCCTCAGAGATTGGTTTATCCGCTCCACGATCCAGTCGAACAAGTTGTGGTAGATAGCCTTCGCCAATGCATCCCTGGTTGCCGTCGCTTGGGAAACGTTCGCCGGAGATTCGATCACCTCCCCGTTCCTGGGAGTAAGAATACGAATGGTGATGGCGTTGACGAGGGAAGCCGAGTCGACTTCGAGAAGATACGCGAGAAAATCCACAACCGACTGATCCGACACGGCTGCATATCCGTTCTCATCCTCGCGGAACACCAAGTTACCGGTCCAGAGTACGGCTGCCAGCATTCGGAAGATGCTGTCCTGCTCCGCCTGGGAGAGGCCAATAACCTTCATGGCGTCGAGCGTGTCCTGATACTCGGCCAAGTCGTCGATTCCATCAACGTTGAAGCACTTGGATTTGCTGGTATAGAGGTACGTCTCGGGCTTCTGCACGCCAAACGTCTCGCGGTAATGCTGCGACGCTCCCTTGGTGAACTGGTAAAAGATGTGGAAGTTGCGCTCGTTGCCAATCTGGCCCACCACGCGCGACTTTTCGAGCAGATAGTTGGTGATGTCGGCGCCGACGGGCTCACCCTGGGCGTTGAAGTGGATTTGGAGGTACTTGCCGAAACGCGACGAGTTGTTGTTCCGAAGCGTCTTCGCATTGCCGAAAGACTCGAGCAGCGGATTCGTCGCCAGTACCATGTCCTTGATCTGCTGGATGTCGCCCGACTCGCCTCCGGAGACATTGGCGATGTACTGCATGATGCGCTTCGCGGCCTCGGTCTTGCCGGCACCGGACTCGCCCGAGATGATGACGCATTGGTTCTCCTTGTACGCTTTCATGTTGTAGTAGGCAGACTCGGCAATGGCGAAGACGTGCGGGGGCATTTCTAGCCGGTTCTTGCCGCGGTAGCTGTCGAGGACCTGCTCGGTGTAGATGCCGAGATCGCGAAACGGGTTGACCGAGACCAAGACATGGCCGATGTATGTGTAGATCTCGGCGCCCTCGAATCGCTTCTTCAGATTCTCGTTGATGGCCTCGTTGGACACGGTCCGCAGCAGCGTCAAATCAGAGACACCGATCTCCTTCTTCTTGGTCGTATCGAAGGTGGCTTTCTTGGGCTTGCCTGAGCTGGCCTGGCCGGCCCCGCCGGCGGAGCGATCAGCCCGGGCGGCCTTGTCCTTTGCGCGTCGAGTGATACCCTGCGGGCACGGTTGATGTCAGCAACGCCCGCCCTTGGTTCAGCCTGCGGAGGAGGCGAGCGCGAGTGCGAAAGCTAGCTCGGGCGGCGATGCCATCGCGAAGGTGCTGCTCACCATGGCGGGGGTGTGTCATGCGCGTGGTATTTTGATTAATTGACGGCGCGATTCGTGGCTCGTGGGGTAGGAGGGAGTGCGCTGGCAGCACAAGATTCTGGTTGCAATCCAGCAGGGTCACGTAAGAAGGTAGTTGGGTTGAGGTTCGCATCGACCGTCCCGTGCGGAATGCCCCTTTAGCAAGTCCCAGCGATGCCCAGGGCCAACGGTGCCTGACAGTATCCTGGCAGGATGGAGCCCCCTCCGCAGTGACGAAAGGGCCGCCCAAAAATTGGTGGGGCAGCCTGGCGAGAGGCTGTGGCTCGAACTCTCAGGGAACCCAGCCAATCAAGACATTTCTGACATTGGAGAGCCCCGCCACAGGCGCATCAAATGCACTCAGCCACCACAACCTTGGAGCCGTTGGGCCAAAAGCCGCGCAAGCGTTCCAGGCTTCGCAGCAGCTTCGTGCTTCCTCAAGGCACCAGCCACAACGAAGCTGTCTTACAATGGACCTACAATAGGAATATGGAGTACGCGGCCGCGGAATACGCCACCTACTCAGCATACAGAATACTCGGACACCGTCTTGCCTTACATAGGACTGGTTGGCATGTCCAACTCGGGCTCATCGTCGCTCAGCAATACATGGCCAACGCGGGACCCTTCGACAACCAAGGGAGCCTCCGGAGCCGGGTTTGCTCCCACGCTGCTGGTGGACAGGAACCAAGCCCAACAGCAAGCACACGAGGGAGGATGAGGACGATGCCCGAGGGGGATTCTCCAGGAATTTATACCACTGAAAGTGAGCCCTTGGGCGGCCTTGGTGGCTTGCGTGTCTGAGAAGATGCAAAAATCGTACGATTCCCCACGTGCGGCACGACCCGGATCGTCGAAAGCAGCCTCCTCGCCAGGATGAGGTGGTGTGCGGCTGCAGGCCAGCAGCGTCTTGGAAACAACCTTAATTCATATAAGACCAGGCCTTTGCTTTGGACGACGAAAACGCCATTCGATATCTTGACGGTTGCATCTTTCAATCTTCCATCTTCCTCGCTCTCTGCGGTGTGGATGATTCCATAACTCTGCGCCCCCGACTGCTCCCCTTCCGACCTTGCCCCACAGCAGCTTCAAGACCCCAGTTGGGACAACAGACTCCCTCGCTTCACAGTCCTCCGTTCCGAGACCAGTCCTTGGCCGCGGTCCCACCGCAAGCGAAGCTGCTACACGTGCCGGCGCACTCACCCAGACTCCGACCCGCAGCCGACGACCTGTTGGTCCGGGATTGGCGGTTTCACAGGGAATCTGGAGCCCGGAGATGGTGTTGGTGCAGCACCGAGGGTCTGAGCAGCTGAGTGAAAGTTGCGGGTTGGTGAGCAACCTGGAGCCGCCATGGGATTTCTGAAGCCGACATGGCATTCTCTGACATGGCGGCCATGGATCCTCCCCTAGATTGCCGCAGGGTTTCGAGGCGCTGTGCTTCAGATCGTCGTGTCTGGCGCATGGAACTTGGAGCTTTGCTCATCTGTGTTTCACGGCCTCGGGTTCTGCGCCTGACCCCCTGAGATGACCCCCTCACAGGCCTTGAGGCGTGCAGGTGATCCTACCCAGGTCACTTGTGCCGGCGACAGAAGTTCCCCACACCGATGTTTATTTCATCGAGGTGTAGCATCTGGAGTTGGGGCATGTCCAGCATGTCCGGCCGCAACTTCAGAATCCCGCACGTCCCCTGTCCGATATTCTGCATTTGGGGTCCAAGTGTCAATGCGGCCGAGAGAGACGGGTGATCGAGCGTTGAGACATGTGCTTGCGGTAGCATCCTGAAAAATCAGGGCGTGAGGGACAATCCGTGTCTCCTACGCAGGACACCTACATACACAGCAGTATACAGAATAGGGAATGTGGCCGGAGCCGCGCAGTGTCTCAGACCTATCCACATCTGGCCCAATTTCTATGCGAAGCAATCTTGGAAGCGGAAAGTTACCGACAGCTCGGCTCGGCATCATGACAGGTCTGCCCACCGTCAGCAGCGATGGGACGATTGCCTCGAAATAACCTGCAGAGGATGGCCCAGATGTGACGGATTGGAGAGTTCAGACGGCCAAGGACACAACCATTCGCCAATTCTCGAGTGCCTGGTGCACGGAGTGAGGTGCAAAAGCATTCGTTCCACTCGATTCCTGACCGACGGGAGCTGCAAGTTGCCGAGACCAGGGTTCCAAAGGGGCTGCCGGTGCCTGCGTGAAATGCAGCCGGGGTCGCGCAGAATCGACGCTATTCCGCATCAGGCCAAGACAGCCAGGGCCATCACGGGGAATCCGAACCTGATTGGCCTGCGCCGTTTCAAATCCTTCGAGTGCCATGCCCCAAACTGCCTAGCGCTGTGTGGCATTTTCGCTGGGAACAAATCCGGTGCTTCGAGACCTGGCGTTTAAGCGCCCGGCTCCTTGGCCGCCAACAAGCTCGCGTCAGTTTATTCTTAGGTCAGCCGCGAGTCAACAGTCCCTCGTTCATCACTTGGGCCGTGTCGCCGGCATCGTGCGGACTCGCTGCAATGTCGAAGCTCTCGTTTTCACAAGACTGACTGGGAAGCTTCCTTTTCTGCACTGATTTTTCGTTGGTTTTCTTGTTTCCCTGCCCGAGGCGCAGTCCCCGCCCACCGACATCTCGATATCTCGGCCGGCTCTGGGCCTCTGCGGACCCCTGTCCAGCCGAAACACCAAGGCCGCCCTCAGCAGCCCCTCAGTCAAAGCGTCTCTAACATCGCCCGTCTCAACCTCCTCGCGCCACCCGTCACAAGTGCCTCCCTGTCTGCTAGCGGCGCTCTGCCGGGGCTCGAAACCTGACACAGATCGCGCAACCGCGAAACCGTCTCCAACGTCTGATCTTCCAGCATTTTCCCAACCCCATCGAGTCTCGTCGACCCATCGTCGGCACACCTGACGGCCCTTGACGCCCCCACCACGACGTCGGTTTCTTCCGAAGGGGCAAAACCCAGCACGACTAGGCCGTGTTGGAGCATTGCTCGGCCCAGTCTGAAGGTTTCAAGGCCCCTGCCGCACCGGGATTTTGGCTCTTGACCTCGACGAGATTGAGAGGGAGGGAACGGCCGTTGCATCCGTCTCCTTGCCGTCCCCAGGTCCTTGTTTGCGTCTGTGTGCGTGCGCCGCGTGGGCGGGAAGGGGTGTTACATCATTGGGTTCCCTGCTGCTCGGCGCTCGCCCGGGCCGGTCTCTTATGACCAGCCTCCCGCCGCTCGCACATCACCTCGTCGCTCGCCCGTTCTCCCCCCTCTCCTCTTATCCCCTCACTTGGCGAGGCAAGAGAACCGAGACCTCCTCAGCGAGCGCCTCTCGTCTGTCCTTCCTTTCCCTTCAGCTGCTGGCTCAGACCACTCTTTTGTTCTTCGCTTCTCGCAGGCTCCTAGCCTCGACTTCTCTTCTTCTTTTCTAGGCCGTGCTGTTCGCCGCTTTCGATTCGGCCTGTGTGTTTGAATAGTGTTGCGACTTGACGACAAGTTTTAATAACCACTGAGAGTGGATTCTGGAATCGATCCCACCCGGCCTCCTTTCGCGCCGCATCGCCACCCAATCCCGGCCGCCAACACCCCCCCGTCCGAGGCCGCTGCTTCGCGGCACCGAGCCGGGTCTTGGGGTACGACGTGTCTTCAGTCGCAGGCCGACATCGTCTTACCGCCTCGAGTATTGTGATTCAGGGTTAAGAGGGGGAAACAGTCGGCAAGATGTCGCTCCTCACATTGGTGAAGAAGCAGTTTACGCCAAGTAAACTGCTCTTCCACGTTCTGTTTTGGACTTTCCACTGGGGCATCTTTGCATATGGATGGTATGCATCACTCAGCGTCGATGGAGGGGGTTGCGCAGGTGGCTAACATGACATGTATAGGTACAAGCAAGCGGCCGATATCCGCCTGGCGGGTCTCAACACGCTTCAGTACTCGGTCTGGTTATCACGAGGTGCTGGTTTGGTCCTGAGCGTCGACGGGATGCTCATCTTGCTCCCCGTCTGCCGGACCATCATGCGCTTCTTCCGGCCCAAGATCAGGTTCATTCCGCTCGATGAGAACATCTGGATGCACCGACAGCTCGCCTATGCGATGCTGATATTCACCATCATCCACACCTCGGCACATTATGTGAAGTAGGTGGCATTGCCGGTCTGACCTCAAACCCCCGCTAACCGCTCGCGTAGCTTCTTCAATGTCGAGAAGACGCAAATTCGTCCCGTGTCGGCTTTGCAAATCCATTATGCCCAGCCTGGCGGTATCACCGGCCATGTGATGCTTCTCTGCATGCTGCTGATGTACACGACGGCGCACCACCGCATCAGGCAACAGTCGTTCGAGACGTTTTGGTACATGCACCATCTTTTCATCCCCTTTTTCCTCGCCCTGTACACCCACACAGTCGGCTGCTTCGTCCGCGACACCGCGGCAAACTTCTCGCCGTTTGCCGGCGACCAATACTGGGAGCATTGCATTGGTTACTTGGGTTGGAGATGGGAGCTCTGGACCGGCGGCTTCTACCTTTGTGAGCGGCTGTACCGCGAGATCCGCGCCATGCGCGAGACCAAGATCACCCGTGTCATCAGGCACCCTTATGGTAAGCAGCAATTCGAGGCGACCCGCCGGTACCAAGCTAACGATTTGCAGACGTTGTTGAAATCCAATTTAACAAGCCGTCCTTCAAGTACAAGGCCGGCCAGTGGCTGTTCCTCCAGGTACCCGAGGTCTCGAACTACCAGTGGCATCCGTTCACTATCACCTCGTGCCCGTTTGACCCGTACGTTTCGGTCCACATCCGTCAGGTTGGCGATTTCACCAGGACCCTGGGCGACCGAGTTGGTGCCGGTTTGGCGCAGAGTAAGCTGTACGAAGGTGTCGACCCCATGGGCATGTACGAAGTGGCGCTCCAGAACGGCCAGAAGATGCCGTCCCTGCGCATCGACGGGCCCTACGGTGCTCCGGCCGAGGACGTGTTCGAGAACGAAATCGCCGTGCTGATCGGAACCGGTATCGGCGTCACCCCGTGGGCTTCGATCCTCAAGAACATCTGGCACCTGCGGAACGGCCCCAACCCGCCGACTCGGCTGCGCCGTGTCGAGTTCATCTGGATCTGCAAGGACACCAACTCGTTCGAGTGGTTCCAGACCCTCCTCTCGTCGCTCGAGCAGCAATCCAGCGAAGCGGCCCGCGTCCCCGGCTCTGGAGGCATAGAGTTCCTCAAGATCCACACCTACCTCACCCAGAAGCTCGACATGGACACCACCCAGAACATTGTGCTCAACAGCGTCGGCGCGTCCGTCGACCCGCTCACCGAACTGAAGGCCCGGACCAACTTTGGCCGGCCCAACTTCAGCAAGCTCTTCACCGGCATGCGCGACGGCATCTTGGACCGGACCTACCTCAACGGCCTGGAGGGTAACATGAGGACCACGGTGGGTGTCTACTTCTGCGGTCCGTCCTCAGCGGGTAAGTGGATTCACCTTGCAAAATACCAAGCACGCAGTGATGCTAACCTGGCGTACAGCCCGTGACATCAAGAAGGCTGCCAAAGCGGCCACCGTCCGCGAGGTCCGCTTCCGCTTCTGGAAGGAACATTTCTAATTGTACATATTTTGATAATTACGCGCGCCCTCTTTGGTAGTCTGAAGAGGAGACGGTCCCTTCACAACATGGACAGGCCAGTGTCGAGACGGCGGGTGATGCTGTTTTGTGTATGACGGAGCGGGCGGACGACGGATTACGCCGTGCTTTTTGGACACCTTTACGATGCGCCAAGGGGAGCTGTGCTGGGCCGGCCCAACTCTCTGGGAAGTCGGGCTATTCATAGGAAAGAGGAGATGGAGTGAGGATGACAGGAGATTCCTTGTTTCATTCCCCTTCGTGTTTGGTCATATACCGTGGGGGAGGAGGTATATACTCTAACAGCTACATACATGCATATTTCGTCCAATATTCCAGGATGCTGCGTCTTCTTGGAGGATGTGTTTCCAAGGCAAGACCCCGCGTGAAATCGAGATTTGGAGATGCTGGCCAAGGACACGAGCAATGGCTTGGGACTGTCACGTCGGTCAGAAGCCTGCGCGACTGACATCAGACACGGGCATCAGACAGAAGAACAAAGTCATCTCATTACTGTGTATCTGCTGCTACTGCATCAAAGTGGACCCAGAGGCACCGTTCGTTGAGGTCAGCTTGATTTTGACAGTGCCAATAACTAGAAGCTATGCGACCCAGGGGACGGATAGGACGAGCGCCCCGACATATGCGGCAGTTTGTGTTGCAGAGTGGCATTACGGTCGGAAGAAACCCTCTGTTAAGTTTGTTGAGGGGGAGAGCGTCATCGCGTGCCCATCTCACCTTCGGGAACCCGAAACACGGCGGTGACTATGGCAGGGTTTTCTGGGACCATTTGTGGGATTGGGTAAGTCTTCATCGAGAGACCCAAGTCAGTGGCTGTTGGAGTGCCGCGGTGAAGGATTACCTTGAGGGCGTCGGCCGGCAACGGCTCGCAACGGCTGCGTGGGGGCAAAGCATGGAACTTCCAGGGCAACGAACGACCTGGAACTGACGGGAGACTGCTTGGGAACGGGAAGTGCCATGGGGGTTCCAGGTTCCATTGTCTGCACTGCTCGACGCGCCTTGCGCGGGTTTGTACCTGAATCCGGAGCTCTGTTAAAAGGGGTAGTCGAGAGGATGATTTTTGCATACATTACGATGAGCTGTACTAACAGATCGGCCAGAGAGGTACGAGGCATACTTCATCACGGGGAACGGGCGTGTTGCTCCTGCCTCATAGCCTGACTCAACAATGTGAGCCGTAGCAAGAATGGAAATTCCAACTCTGGCGGTTTGTTTCTGGGTGGTGGCTTCAGGCACCGCAACTGAGACCCAACTCACGATTTCCACTCCGATGCTGCAACGCTTCTTCCCTCAACCATCCTCACAATCTGCAACTCCCCCACTCCGCGTACCATCGGCTTCACCAAGGACACTATCTTGCACAGCACACCTGCCTTGTCAAACAAACATCAACTTGTTCTCGACAATCTCGACGAGTTCGCCTCCTCTATCAAGTTGCTTCTCCACCTCCTGCTGTACGAACGATCGTGCTGCGAGCCGCGGTGCGCTTGGTGTTGGCGGATATGGCTTGTAGAGGTTTTGAAAGCGGGAAAGGTTCGGGAAAAGGTGGTTAAAGTACTGACAGCTGGAAGAGGTGGTATGTCGATGAGGGCTGTTTGTGATGCATCTGGATGTGAAAGCGGTGCAAATGATAAGGGCCCGCGTCCGCTGAAGCACTTGGTGCCAGATGAGTTGCGGTCTGCCCAGTCAGGAGTGATGGTTAGCTGAAGCACTTGGTGCCAGATGAGTTGCGGTCTGCCCAGTCAGGAGTGATGGTTAACTGAAAGTCTGTGTCTCGGCGTATCGATGGGCGTGATAAAGTACGACGAGCAAGGGACGAGTGTGACGCTTTGAAAGACAATCCTTGAACTTGTCCCACTCCAATAAAGGGGGCATCAATACACCGGATGGTGATTATACATGTATCTATACATTAATATGGCTTGATGAAAAAACACCCAGAACTCGAAGCAGGCTAATTGTCCAAATCCTCGCCCAGCTCTTCCTCCTCAGCCTCGTAGTCTTCCGACTCGGAACCCTCCGAGTCGTCCATCTGGTCAGACGCCACACTGGGTGTTTGCGGACGAATGTCCTCCAAACTCCTGTCGGGATATGACTCGACCAAGACTTGCGAGTCCTCCTCATCATCCTCCACGCCGTTCTCCACATCGTCCTCATCCGATGATACCTTCACATCATCGGCAAAAACCACCATCTTGGGAGCAGGGGATTTGACTTCGGGCTCCAGCACGTCGCCGGCCCAGGGCTTGCACTCCTTGACCAGCTCGCCACATCGCAGACACAACCAGCCCTCGCCTTCCTCCCTTTCTATCCTGGTGGCCAAGCAGACGAAGCAGTAGGTGCATCCGCACGGGATCGCCTCGTAGGGATTCGTGATGTCCGTCTGTGCCGACCCAACAACACCGGTCGAGGCGGCAGCCATCAAGTCGTTCTCGCTTTTCGCCGAGTTCTGGTCCTGATAACAAATGGCGCATGTCCGCTCTGGCAGGAAGGCATATTCGCCCGTCTTCTCGTCGCTTGCGCCCTCGGCGCCTGAGCTCATGATCTTCTTCGTCCTGCGCCATGTCCGTGCCAGCCATCGCCTCCACCGGTTTATGCCCACCAGCGGCAGCACAAAGAGGAGGAACTCGGTGAAGGCGTGCCACACTAGCTGTCGGTTGAGATACTCGAATGAGACCTCGCGGCTGACCTGGCTGGTCGGAGGGGCCAGGCGCATGCGCAGCACCCGGTCCAGCAGTGTGCGGTACCTTCCGTGTAAGAGGAACACCAGGAACGAGGCAAACGCTGCGGATGCGTGCATCGTCGACAGCGTGGAAGTCAGCCACGACAGCCGTTTCACCCTCGGGCTCGGGCCCTCGAACCCATCGTCCTGCTCCAGCAGCCAATCCTCCCACTTGGCCCACAGATACCTCCCTCCGACTGTCACGAACCCATACAGCGATTTCTGCAGCCTGCTCGGGGGCACCAGCGCCGGCCCGTCGCGCCGCGCATCCGTGTACTTGAGGTTCTGCAATGCCGCGCCATACGTCGCATCGTGGTCCCACACGGTCAGCTTGAAGAGCACCGCGCGCAGCGCGAGCGAGATTTCAGCCTCCCAGTCATGCAGAATCGAGTTGTTGCTCCCGCTGCCTCCGTGTGCCCCCCCGACGTACTTGAGCGCATCGCCCACCTGCCCACGCAACAGCTCGACCAGCTCCTCGTCGAGTAGCTCTGCGTCGACCTGGCCGACGCGAAATGCCGGGCGCGTGCCCTCGCGGCTCGAGATGGTGTCCCAGAGGGAGAGGGTCGACGTGCCCAGCCTCCGGAGGAGCGGCGACTGTGTGGCGGCGATCCGGGCGCGAAGTTGCGATGCGGATTGTTGGGTCGCGAGGCGGGCGGCGACGTCGACTTCGCGTGCTTGTCGGCGGGCGGCTAGGCGCTGCTGAGCTTGTGCAAAGGTGTTTGCGTTCGCGTTGGGGATGGCGTTGGCGTTGACGCTGGTGCTGGTGCTGGCGTTCGCGTCCGCGATCGCGTTAGGATTGGCGGAGGCGGCCGCGGCGCCGTTACCTTTGCTTTGGGGGCCGGGCTCGCTCATCGTCCTCGGGTAGTTCGTCTGACGCCTGGTGAAGCTGCTCCTTGTTGTTGAGGGCTGAAGAGCATCGTTGCCGGGAGCGGGAGCAGTGGTGTTGCTCGGGACGGCAATGGGGTTAATTAGTTGGTGAACGAATGGGGCCGAGCATGGAGACCGGAAAGCCGAGGTTGCGTGCAGCTGAAAGCCGGCCCGCTGGCTTGGCCTGCCTGCAGTGGGCTCTTGGGGGAGGGATCCGCCTCCTGTGGATCGAAACCGTGCCACCCCGGACGGCGGGGATGCTGCTTGACTCGTATTATCCTGGATCCCTGCGGCACGCCCAGCTGCCTGCGGGTCTTCTGCCCCGCCATCACAGGTCTCACTCAAACGCAGCCAGGAAAAGCTGCCCCCACCAAAGCCCTGCCTGCCTGCCGCCAATCCCCATTGTGAAACATTGCTGGGACCTCAGGCAGATGCCCAAGCAGCCTTGCCAAAGACGCTGAGGGTCGCGAAGGCTGTCCAGACCCGCGTTGGCATTCCACCCTAGGTTTCTTCACACTCCAGCTTGGAAACCACACCGAGGCCATGAGCTTTGCAATCGAGGTCCCCGGCGAGGCTGCTCCGCTGAATCGGTGGGAACTTGTCAAGGCCCTCAGCGGTGCTTCGACCTCGACAGACCATGCCCAGAGACAGTCGGCCAGCCAGCAGCTCCAGACTTGGGAGTCTCATCAGGATTACTACGCCCAGCTTCAGGTAACGTTCACCGTCGTCCCAACTTTCATCATTGGGCTGCATGCTGACTTGCAGCTTCAACGTCGCCCTGCAGACCATCTACCTCGACACAACCCAGGACAAACCGGTCCGCTTCCTCGCCATCATCCTCCTCAAAAATGGCATCGACAAGTACTGGAGGCACAATGCAAAGCACGGTGTCAAGCCCGAAAACAAACAGTTGATACGCTCGCGGCTTCTGCAGGGCTCGCTCAACGAGGAAGATAGGACCTTGGTGCTGCACAACGCCCTGGTCACGGCCAAGATTGTCAGGATAGACTACCCGACCGAGTGGCCCGACGCCTTTTCGACGCTCATCGAGGTGGCAAAGGCGGCGAATGACTCAAACCCGCTGCAGCTGCGCGGCGCCTTGCTGGTGTTGCTCCGCATCGTCAAGGAGCTGGGTACTGCTCGTCTTCGCAAGTCCCAGACTGCCCTGCAAGCCATCACGCCTGAGTTGGTGCAGCTGTTGGGCTCTATCTACACCGACAAGACCGCCTACTGGCATGAGATGTTCACCAAGGGTCGCGGGGACGACGCCACTGCGGCTTTCGCCATCGACAACAGCCTCACCGCCCTCAAGATCCTACGAAGACTGGTGATTCTTGGCTACGAGCAGCCACACACGGATCCCATGGTCTGCGGCTTCTGGTCTCTGTCCCAATCACAGTTTGACCAGTTTCTCAATGGTTGCAGTCATGATTCGTGGGTCCCGGCTTCTCATCACGACATGGTCGGCCGGCATCTCATCCAGTTCACCAAGCTCCACATTGAAGTGTCCGAGACGCACCCGGCCAGTTTCCCTGTGCTACCCAACTCGATACCATTGGTCAAGGCCTATTGGAATCTCGTGAAGGGCTTCTCTGAAGTGTTTGAGAAGTCCGGCGGAATCAAGCAAACCTCGAGCGCGGGGAGTCCCAAGCACGAGGGTCCTGTCTACGAAAAGCTTGCTCTGAAGGGTCTTTTGCTCCTGAGGAGCTGCGTAGCCATCGCCCACCAACCAGTGCAGTCCTTCAAGTATAGGAGCCAAGAGATCAAGGAGTTGGAGAAGCAAGCTGTACATATCATCAGGGTGGAGCTCCTGACCAAAGATATGCTCTTCGACATGCTTCAGGTCATAATCAGCAAGCTGTTCATTTTCCGCAAGTCTGACCTCGAAGCCTGGGAAGAAGACCCGGAGGGGTGGGAGGCGCAGGAGCGCAGCGAGGGCCAGGCTTACGAATGGGCGGTGCGCCCCTGTGCAGAGAGGTTGCTCCTCGACCTCCTCACCCACTACAAGGAACTCGGTGAGCCGCTCCTCGCGTATTGCGACCTCGCGACCAAGGTCGACATGGACATCGTCACCAAGGAGGCTGCCTATTGCGCCCTTGGCTGCGCCGCCGCCGTTATCCACCAATCCTTCGACTTTGACCGTTTCCTGACGATCTTCTTGGTCAAGGATGCCCAGATCCGAGACCCCATGGCTAAAGTGTTGCGGCGCCGTATCGCCATTCTGCTGAGCCAATGGATCTCGGTAAAGATATCTCAGTCCAACAGGTCCGTCGTCTACGAAATCTTCCGTCACCTAATGAACCCCGAAGACGAGCACAATGACGAAGTGGTCCGCATCACGGCAGCACGTCAGCTCAAGTACATCGCCGACGACATGGAATTCGATGGGGAGAGTTTCTATCCCTTCGCAGCCGACATATTCAACCTCCTTGTCGGACTTCTTCAGGAGGTAGATGGCGACGAGACTAAGTTGGCAGTCCTCGACACGCTCCGGCTCATCGTAACGCGGATGGAGTCGCATATCTCACAGTTCGGAGACGCCATCATGCTGACGCTCCCGAAACTTTGGGAGTCGGCTGCCAGCGAGGAGTACATGATCAAGCAGTCGGTTCTGGCAATCATGTCGGCCCTCGTATCGTCCATGCGTGTCGAGTCGCAGCGATACCAGGGTGTCATCGTTCCGCTGCTCAGAGAGGCGATGAACCCAGAGTCGGCACTCCATCTCCACCTCATTGAGGAGTCGGTCGATCTGTGGAAGGCCCTTCTGACCCAGCTCGCACCACCCCTGAACCCGGATCTCACACAGATGGTTCAGTTGGCCCTGCCACTCCTCGAATACGATTCAGAGGTGGCAAATCAGTGTCTGGAGATTGTGAAGGACTACATAGTCCTGGCACCGCAAGACATACTAACTGACGCCCTCCGCCGTCCAACCCTGGCAGCGTTGGCAACGACGCTAGATTCAAAGAGCCGTGAGCAGTCGCAGCTTGGGGTGCAGTCGATAGAGCTCGTGATCCGAGCGGCCGAGGAATTCGGCGGCGTGCAAGGCGTCTCGTTTGTCGTCCAAGACCTGCTTGCGACGGACGTGCTTCGTACCATCCTGGAGGGCCTCCACAGCGCTTGGGAATCCAGCCAAACCACGGGGCCGAACCGGAAACCAAGCAAGATCAACACCATCAAGCAAACAGACTACTTTGCCCTGCTGGCCCGTATCGCGCTCGCCGACCCAACCCTCTTCGTCACCATGATCACCAGCTTCGGAAGCCCCTTCGAACAGGTCTGGTCTTGGCTCGCCCCCCTATGGTTCGGTAACTTTGACTGCATGAGCGCCCTCGAGCGCGGAAAGCTCTCGTGCCTGGCGCTGACCCGCCTCTGTGAGCTGCCCAACCCCATGCAAGACCTTGTGCTCGGCCGTCTGCAGGATTACCTGTCCATGTGGACCAGCGTCGTCACAGAGCTGGCCGACGACGCGCCACGTGAGGTGCTGGGGGCACATGATAGTCTCGTATGGGACGAGGTGGGGAGGTTCGAGTACGACACGCCGCTGGATGTGCATGAGAGGGAGTTTGCATTCAAGGACCCGGTGCATCGGGTCGTCACGTTTGAGTTTGTCCGGGCGCGTCTGGGGGCACTGGTGCAGCAGGTTGGCGGGGAGCAGGCCTTTGAGGCGAACTGGGCGGTGAATGTGGACAGGGAGGTCATGGCCGGGTTTCAGAGGCTGAGCCAGCCGAGTGGACAAGCTATTTGAGTGGTGGAGGTGGCGCGGCAGGATAACTGGGGTTCAGAGAAGGTATCGGCTGAGGCTCTCCCACAGGCAAACACGCAGCTGTTGGTCTCAATTTCATGGCCACAATACAAAGCTCAGGGGAGATGTACCGACTTCCCAGGAGAACAAACTCTTTCTAAGGGCTGGGACTTTGGCTTCCTAGAAGGGGCTCGGCTTAGACAACCAGATTCGGGGCAACCGAGGGGGTAGAGAGGTGCTTTCTCTGGTTTCACACGCAATTACCTTGCTAGACACTCTGCAACTAGTAATTAGACTAGTTTTCAGTCAAAGTTTCTCAGCTCTTCCGCTGGTTCTCTTGTTGTCCGGCGGTATCAAGCCCTCCTGCATCCGTTATTCAACCCTAACCCCGATCTCGACTCGCCTTGTCGAGACCGGCCTCTTGCAGGAGGCGCCCCGCCGCCTGCATCTCTCAGGGTCCACGGGAGATTTGAGGTGTGCAGGGGCCCTGGGCGGTCAGCCTGCGCCGACGGCTGCCTCGCGTGACACAAGCAACCAACCAACTCAAAAAAAAAAAGGCCGAGACAATCCTCAAACATCCAGCGGCTCTCAAGTGTCTTGTGTTCTTCGTTTCGAAGTGAACGATAATTACGAGACGGGCGGAAACGGAAACAGCGCGACAACGAGCGCGAGGCTCCCCCAACCCCCACGCACACCGACACGTGAAAGACCCCGCGACCCCGATCATCCCAAGTCATGCATCCATCAACCTTGTAGCACCTCGTGCAGCGCGCACCCGTTGGGAAGGGACACGACAGACAAGCGATCCGTGATCCGCGATTCCTGCATACATCAACCCGAAAAAAAGTACACAGTCGGATGGGCGCCTCCCAAAGCCGACCCCCTCCTCGCGACCCAGCGCCATGGGGCGCCGGGCACGCGCAGTGGGGGGACACGCCGTTCCACCCGCGCTCACAGCCCGCGGCCGGCGGCAGCAGCACCCACCACCACAACAAGAACCACCGGCGGGCCTCCTCCTCCCTCCAGTCCCAGCTCGGCCGCGCCGCAGCCCCGACCCCGACGATGCCCTCCTTCTTCTCCTTCCAGCAGGGCTCCGAGCGCGCCCAGAACGTCCGCTACCCCTCCGAGGCGTCGCCGCTGCTGGGGCGGTACCGCGCCGTGCCGCGGCCGAGCGACCGCGCTGCTGCCGCCCGCGGCGGCGGTGGTGGGAGGGGGCTGCTGGTGTCGGGGCAGACCGGCTTGCTGTCTGCTGATCCGGCGTGGAGGGGGAGCGTGCATGTGGGGTATGGCGCGCTGGCCGCTGCCGCTGCCGCGGAGCAGGAGGAGGAGGGGGACGGGGATGATGAGGGTGAGGATAGTGATGAGGACGGAGAGGACGGGGGGGCGGGGTGTTTGTGGTTTGGTGCTGGCGGGCGAGGGTGGCGGGGGGGGAGGGGGAGGATACGCAGGCTAGTGAGGAGGCTGGGCGATACCTGGGTTGAGCCCAAGGCGAGCGTGATTCGGGGTGTTGTGGATGTGTGGTGGAGTCGATGGGCGGCTTTGGTGCTGTTGCCGGCACTGTTGGTAGGTTTACCACCCCTCTTGCATTTCTCGGGTCAGGGGGTCGGGCCGGACCGAGCCGGTGGTTTGCGCAAAGCTAACTCTCTGTTTTTTTGTCTGTCTAGGCCATCGCGTGGTGTGCGATTCCGTTCCCGCAGTATCCCCTTGCCGATGACGCTGGCAATGTGCTGCTCGGAGAACCGGGATCCACTCCCGGAAGCAAGGCGCCGGGCCACGGGGCGGCAAGGGTCAAGGTCAACTTCTGGTTCTTCCTCTGCGTCTACTACGGTTTCTACAACTTGACGGCCTTGATATGGATCACCAAGGTGTTCAACCTGTATCGCCTCAACTGGTGGCCGCAATCGCTTGGCTTCCCCCTGACCGTTTCTGCCATTGCCATCCTTTCGATCGCGGCGCCGATTCCCATTTATCTTGCGCCGGAGACCAACTTTCTGACCGTACACAACACGGCATGGGTCTCGTGGACGTTTGTCATCATGGCGATGCCCGTCGCCATTGCTTTTCTTATCCTGATGACCGGCGAGCGCCATCTCAAACTGCGGCACTCGCTCTCCGAGACGCAGCGCATCTTTACCTCCTCATGGTGGACCGGCGAGCCCGACAACACCATGCCACGCCGCGATGCGAGACGGCAGCGTGCCGCCCTGGACGCCGACGCCTTTGATTCGACCCTCGATGCGTCAGCAGTCGGGTTCGTGGACAGCCGTTACCAACGCCCTGCGATGCCTGTTAGGTTGCGTCGACGATGGCTGCCCGCCAGCTTCGTTCGTTTTGTGTGGTTTTGCTTGGCCTTGTCCATCGGGCTGCTCGCGTACGTATTGGGAGAGGCGTACGCCGAGATCTACTTGCAGACACCGCGTCACAACAACTTGGAGACCATCCTCTATGTGTATGGGTGGATAACAACAGTCCACCTACTGGACGGGTTGACGGGGTGGATCATGGGCGGCAATGAAGGCGAGCGGGTTGGGAGCTATCCGCTCGCCTTCATTTTCAAGCTGTGAGTGCCCCTGCCCAAAGATGGCTGAACAGCGCGACTGACTGGCTTTGACGCAGCTACTTCATGCTCACCTATCAAACCTACGTCCGCGCACTATACGCCCGCTTGCGCAGCCCGACTCAGTTCATCATGCTCCAGGTTCTCTCGTCAACAAGCCTTATCATCATCACCCCGATCCTGATGTCCAGTCCTTTCCACTGGTTCCTGGGCGTGATTGGCGTCAACGGCCAGAGCTACGGCGCGTACCAAAAGATGTGCATCCGCAACGTCTTCATCCGCTTCATGGCAGAAAACGCCTCGATGCTGACCTTTCTGGGGAGCGTCGTGGTCCTGCACTTTGGCGCCAACAAGAACGTCTATCCATATTTTGCCTTTGACGGGACCGAAGAGAACGATGGCTACGACTTTGAGCTGACCTTTTACGCCTCCAGCATCACCTGGGCGTGCGAGCTTGCCGCGAGCTTCATCGTCGACTGGCTGATTCGCTGGATCTACAAAGTGAGCGTCGTCACCGAGGGCAAGCTTGATTTTGTCGTCTGGCCTGAGCTGCTGCCGACCTGCGTCGCCGTCATGCTGCATGTGCTGCAGAATATGCTCTTCTCCATCATCCGGCTGCAGTTCCGATGAGCGAGAGCGTGCTCTCTCGGGGCTTGACGGAAAGAAACGTGTTGCCGGAAAGGACAAGCATTGGCGTTTTATCAGACGAAAACTGCGAGCTTATTGCGTCAGCTAGCCTGTCACAGCTCGCCGTTTGTTCCCGTGTCGGGCTGACGCCCGCAGGGGTCTGCACCAAGATCCTTGGATCGGTGAACCCCTGGCTTGCATGGGTGGTTCTCGGTTCGCTTTGGCCCCCAAAGTTTGACTCACATTTTTCTTTTTTTGTTTACAGTGTGGCCTGTTTTTTTCTTTCTCTCACTTCGGATGCATATGGGTGGATGAATGCGAGCATTGTATTGCGTTGGATGGCTGCAGGATACCCCATTGTTTTCTCATATTGCATAGCGCTTGTGTCGCCGTCGCTTGAGGCTGTTGATAGCCTTCTCTTCCTGCATCTCTATACTGATAGACCTGATAACCACGACGAGGCGGGGTCTGGATTTACATATGAATGAACGGCGTTGACGTTATCAATCTAAGCGGCTGGCATCGGCCTACCATCGGCCCGGTACGGACGAGACGGGGGCAGAGAGCAACGGGGGCTCAGCCGGTCATCAGTGGGGTGAATAGATAAGGTTACTGTCCTGCTCATGCTGCTTCCCAGGCCGTGGCTGCGTGCTGGCTTTGGTTTCCATCGCCCTGCAGCCCGGTAGCTGAGTGTCCGACCCTCCCGGACGCGGGCCGGCTGCAAGGAGATCTTCTGGTGGTTTGGTACTGATCCGATACGGCCTCGTGGCACTGCATGATGTTGTTCAACCCACCATCCCTCGATGTGTGGGTAGGGAGGCAGGTTCGGCATTGGTTCCTGGGTCCGTCGCCAACCTCGTGTGGAGGCTCGAGCGCTCGTGTTATGGGCAGGTTGGTGTTTATTAGTAGGTACTTGGTGAGTTGACCGGCAATACATATGGCATGTTCTCGGCCCAGACTTTGTCATCTTGGTCGGCGACGTGATCAGCTCCTGGGTTACAAGTATGCGCTGTATATATTGTGCAGATGTGCAGAGCACAAAATACGCGGTGAGCTGGTGCGACCAGTATCACCGAGCTGATAGGCGGAAGGGTGCTACCATGCTCCAGGGCTCGAAACCGCGGCCAAGATCCGATCTCGGACCCTATCTCGGACCCTAGAGTTGGCGCTGCGTTTTGCGTCCCAAGCCGGAGATGCTCAGAAATCGACTGAGTGGCCGGTTGATGACTGCAAGTGGTGGATGACAGCAGGGCGGTGAGGATGCAACTCGAACCCAAACAGGAGAAACAGAAGAGTCCTCAGACCAATCGACACCTCAACGAGCCGACCAATGGAGGGACCAATGCAGCCACAAAATTCCCGAGAATGCACAAACACGGCATTGCAGAGTGGCCGCCAAGAAGATGCTGCAGCAGCGTGCAGCTGGATGGCTGGCGTGGGACGGGATAATGCAACGCAGTTGATCGTGAATCTGCCAATCTGCCGTGCACTTGCTGCGGGTCGACAGGCGCGGACGGGACGCGGATCTGCAACCTGATTTGGCGGGAGTTGAAACTCTGCCCAAGACCTTGACGGCACAGGCCGGTTGAGACCGGGATCACAAGGCTCCATGTCCAGTGTGCACAACGGCACGGAATACTGAGGAGAGGCAAACCGAGAGGCTCAGACGAGAGGGCAGAGCCGAATGCGTCTCTTGCGGGCGGGGCAGCAAAAGACGTGCTTCGTATCATCAGTGTGGTTGTCGGATGCTGTAAGACCGACGCCGCTCATTTTATGGTGTTCGGGGCGGCTTCCGACAGCACTCATTGTCCGGCATCCACGGTGGTTTCAGCAGATCCTACCTCGAAGGTACGCGGTGAAGCTCGAGTCAACGAGCGAGCTGCTGACTTAAAAGGGCGATGACTCGAGGACGGAACATGGTCTATAACCAGATTATTACCCAAGCAGGTCGGCCCGTTGTTGTGGCCCGCAACCCGGAGGTCTCTTTGTTGGACAGGGGGGCCAGACTCTCCATCGTAACGTTGACGGGATTGTGTGCCGTCCGCCGAGGCCAGTGTGTGCCCGCGTGTTCCCCGCCGCGTCCCGATCAACTGTGTGTGGCTGGCAATTCCGTCACATCTCGCAATAGGCAGTAGCGCTTGGCCTAGCCTTCACAAACCCCAGGTGAGATGCGAGTCCTGTGGGGGTTTGGGTTGGTCATTGGCCAGATTTGACAGCGCGCTGGGAGTGGTGTGATGGCCGGGGAACTCGTGTGTGTAAGTGGTGTGCAAAAGAAGGCTGATGGAGGCGGCTTGGCCTGCCAAGCCCCGGCGGCATCCTGACCGACGTTTCTCTCAATTTACAGAATATTCCGCCTGTGGATGTCAACGGGACACCCAGGAGCCCGGCCCGCTACCTCGTTGTCGGCTGTTGGCATGAGCATCATACAGGGTACCGTGGAATATCGCTAGACGCCAGCGTTGCCTTCGGTGGCCCGCAGCGGGCGAGACTCCTCCGGCAAGCTGAGTGGCGAATGAATTCACCGCCAACCCGATAACGTTAAGCCCCGAATAGGCTGGTGCTTTTGAGGCTTGTGAATCCGGGGAGTCTCCACAGCCAGATAAGCCCCACGAGGGTGGTGATTTCGAGTTGAGATGTGGTGGAAGGCCAGCTGCCCGTGAAGGTTGCAGACCGGTCGCGGGCGACGCAGCCAGCGCGGAGGAGGTGGGTGTGTGGGTTGTCCCCCCGGCCGGCCACTGGGAGCAGGAATCGGAGGTCTGGGCTTGATTAATGTGTAACGTTACGGAATAGTCAGTCCGGCTGGCGTTTTCTGGCGTGGGTTTGGCGTGTTTTTCCTGTCCTGACCTGCGGAATCCGATTGCGAATGGAGCGAATTTCTGCGCCCATCAGTCGGCGTGCAGCGAAACCTGGTGGCCGCCTTGCCTTACCCTGGCTTGGCGGGTGCCAGGCCTGCCACTTATCCACAAACCCCCACCTTCCCAACTCATCCTGCCATGTCCATTTACGGCGTGCGTCCGGATCAAACTTTGGGGCGGCGTGTCTGCATTTCCCTCCCTCGAGATGGCACTTGTGTCTACCTCCCTACAGTACCGGTGCGTAAGACGGGCGCAAACCCGCGAGATAAGATCGGGTAGGGCCGTGGGGAGCGGCGAGGAGGACAGGGTTCGCCGTTTTCTCGGCCGTTCTGCTTCCACTGGGAGCACCTTGATCGTGCACACTGCAACACACGCCTCTGTCTGAGGGGCTTTTTCCTCACCGGGCTCCACCAGGGGTTAGTGATTCTTCCCGGGAGGAGCCGCCGCAGGCTTCCTGTTTCTCTTTTCGCACTCTGGCAGATTTGGATTCGACGGCAGGGTGTCCAATTCGCTCGTTTGTCTCTTTCCCGCTGCTACGCCCAAGCATTCCGTTTTGCACACCCTGCGGCTGCTGGTCCTGTGTTCGGATACTCTTGCTCCTGCTGCTGCTGCTGGCCGCCAATTTTATCGCCCTTTCGAGACAAGCACAAGTGCCTGCCTGCTGTCCCCTCCCTCCCTTTTCTTCCCTCCCTCGCTCTCCCTCCTCCCTCTCTCTCTTTTCCTCTTACACCATGAGCACTTCCGCCGACGCTGCCCACCCCCTGGCGCAGACCAGCAACGACCAGACCGCTCTGACCTCCCACGAAGCCGCCGTCCTGGCTCGCAGCACCGTTAGTGACCCCAGCAGCTCCGTCACGGCCTCCAGCGATGCCTCGCGAGGACAGCCCGCCGCCGCCGCCGCCGGTGCCTCCGAACTCGCCCGTACAAAGATAACTCTGCTTGGCGCCCTCAAGACCTTCGCCGACTTCCCGATCCCCGGCATCCAGTTTGTCGACATCCTCCCGCTGTTCCAGGACCCCACCGTCCACGGGGCTCTGCTGCGTGCCCTCGAACTCCAGGTCCTCGAGTTCGGTGCGAAGCCCGATGTTGTCGTGGGACTGGATGCCCGTGGCTTCCTCTTCGGCCCGTCGCTCGCCCTGCGTCTCAACGCGAGCTTCGTCCCCGTCCGCAAGCAGGGCAAGATGCCGGGCCCCTGCGTGACGGCCGCCTACGAGAAGGAATACGGAACCGACTTTTTCCAGATGCAGGAGGGCGCCGTGAAGCCCGGCCAGAAGGTGCTCGTGGTTGATGACATTATTGCTACCGGTGAGTGAAATAATCCCGTGTCGTGCCGTTCACGCACAGCCCCTTGCTTGGCCAATCATCCTCTGCCACTCGCCTGGCCGAAAAAAAAAAGCCCTCTCGCCTCGTCCCGTTCTTCCGCACTGGCGCAGATGACGCTAACATGGAAATTTCCTCAGGTGGTTCCGCTGCCGCCGCCGGCGATCTCGTCAAGAAGCTGGGAGGCGACCTGATTGGATATCTGTTCATCCTCCAGATCCCCGAGCTGGACGGCAGCTCGAAGCTTGGCGGTGTCCAGACGGTCACTCTCCTCGATAACTGAGTGATGCCGACATCGGCCGCCGCGTTCAAGCCTATCGAATCCGCGCTTCACGTCCCACATCCCATCCCCACCTAATACTCGCCTCACAGCTTTTTCGATGGCATATATTTAGGCATATGAACCACACAGCCTGGTTAATGATGGTGGACGGGGACGCCCAGGCTTGTTGAACGTGTTTTTTTACGCATTTGAATTTCATGGGTTGGGACAGTGATCCCAGTAATGGGCCAGGGGGCTGAGAGGGAGGAGGCGGTTTGGCACTTTCTGGCGTTGGGGCTATAAAAAGTTCTGAGGGTGAATTAATCATGGCGTGAGGATTGAGTCTGAATCCTCTTGTGTGTGATGAGACTTGGCATTTGCTCTGCATTTCGTCGTCTCTCACGGTATATGTGGATGTTATGTACAATGTATCAACCGAAGATTGCCATCCTGCTCCTCAGTATTGGCTGCCCAACTGCCAAGTCCCTCAAACCTCGAGCTTGCTCACGAGGAGCTTGATCACGAGGAGCCTGGTGTATCTTCCATGGTTATACCTTTTCCAAATCTCGCTCATCACTTCGTTCGGCCCGACGACCTGGGGCTTCAGCCATCACTCTCATTGTGGCCCAAAAAAAATAAAAGAAGAAATCTACAGGTTGGCACTGATTTCACCATCATCAACAATGATATTCTTCACCCTCACCCCCTGGCTCTCAATAAAATACGTCCGCCTCAACCCCACCCTCGCTGCCATCCGCAGCTGCTGGTACGCGACCTCTCCACCGCCAACCATGACCATGGCGATCGGGTGGCGGCGCGCGATCCCGCCCGGCGTGCGCTGCACCTCGTCCAGCAGCGGCCTCACGAGGCCTGGCGCCGTCCCGTCGTCGTCCTCTTCGTCCGACACGACCACCACAAGCTGCAGCGAGGACGGCGACGGCGCGTAGGCCGGGACGTTGACGAGCTTAGCCGAGAAGCTGCACCCGCCGCGGCGGACCAGTAGGACCTGGTGGTCGCGGGGCGCCGATTCCGGGAGGGGTCCCGAGCAGGCGTCGTCGGCTGCGTAGATGGTTGCCCAAGGAAAAATTGCTTCGGGGACGGAGCCGAACTGGGGGATGCGGAGGCCTGCGGGGCTGCCAGCTGCTGGCGGGAGAGGGGCCGCGCCGACCCCGGTGGGTGTGATGGCGGTTTGGTTGAGGACTAGGTTGAATGGGAGAGGGGCGGTGGCCATGCCTGGCAGGGAGGTGGGGAGCTGGATGTCGAGAGATGCGGTAATGCGGCTGAAGATGGATTTGACGAGGGATCCGAGCTCCGTCAGAACGGCGGAATGGTTAACATCGTCAAGGGGATCGAACTGGGGTCCGTTATCGCCATTTCGTGGCGTGTGGTCGTTGCTGGTGGTGTCATTGTCGAGGATATTGACTTGGTGCAGGTGCTGGAGTTTGACAACCACCGGGTCGCGGACGAGATTGAACCTGGGATCCGAGATGTCGCCGAGGACCGAGCGGTCAAAGACAACAAACTCATCGCGGCCTAGAGGGACGCTATTAAGCTTGGTGACTCGCCATTCTCGCTCTCCTTCCTCCTCAAGACGAAGGGTAACCTTCAGGCCGGACACGCTGGAAACACGGATGTGATTTGCACTCAGGCGGTCCATGTTTTGGCTACCAAGCATGAAGTTGAATGAGCTCCCACCGGCAGCCTGTCCAGCGTTGGAGGCAAACTCTAGGGTCAGCTCCTCTGGGTGGTAAACCTTGGCACAAGTGCCGTTGCTGGGCAGCAATTCTGGCGGAAGCGTCCAGGGAAACAGGGTGAAGTTAGATCTGGCCATATGTTGACCAGACATTTGGCCGCCGTCAATGGTGAGGCGGGAAGTGGAGAGGAGATGCAGGTCCAGCATGCGCGCGGCGTGGTAGATGTCATCCCTGGCGGCGACCAACGAGCCAGATAACGGAGTCGTGGCGGCGCGTGGTGGGCACGAGTGCGTGAATGTTTCGTCAGAGTGAATGGTCAAGTCCTTGGGCTTGTATTTCGGACGGCGGGCCTCACCCTGTGACTCGGCGTTCGGGATGATCAATGGATGGCCCTCGGTGGTGAAGACGTATGCAGCGTCGAGAGCGTTCAAGGGGTGCTGATCATCAAAGAGCAGATACATGTACTTGGAGGTTTCGCCGAGAAAGAAACTCTCCATGCGATCGCTCTTCTCCCCGTCCAAGACATTCTGGAGGCCCGCCCAGCCACACGGGGTCCAGCAGCGTCTCGTAATATCCCGAAGCACCATCTCCCCGACATACAGATACCACGGATCCTTCGTCGCGCGATATAGGTGGTATGTGGACTCGATAAACTCGGGCCGCAGCGGCCACCAGCCAAGGCCGCCTTCAACTGTCTTTTCCCGGATAGACCATCGCTCAGGGAGCGCGGCGTAGCGAGTCCAGATGGCAGTGTAGAGTAGGTTGGTCTCAATGGCTTCATCCACCTCGCCGGCGAGAACAAGAAGGCCCGAATAATAGGCACCGAGGCTGTCGACCCAGTTGGACGCCAGCGAACCTGTCCAGAGATTGACATTCTCGTAGTGGGGATGATCGCGCTCGCTGTAGAGGTGACGCTTGATGGCAGCGTGCGCATGATCCCAGGCCTCCAGGAAAGCGTCGGGCGAGTTTTCAACATCACTCAATGGAGCGAAAAGCGTGTTTGGGTCCATCCATTCTCGACCGTGGCTGGGCGGGAGAGCGGTCCGATTGGGAAGTGCATGACCTGAGAGCAAAATATGGGATTTCAGGGCATACTCGAAGAAGCTGTCAGCGCCCGCACCGATCACAGCATAAGCTCCTATCCAGTGACCCTGCTCGGCATCGACGCCGGCCCCGATCAGGCCTATCTGGCTCTTCCTGTACCACACAGCCCAGAATGCGCGCTTCGCCAGTTGTTCAAACCGCGGATCGCCGGTGAGGCGACTGAGAACGGTAAACTCCAAGACGAGAGAGCCAGCTCCAGCGCTGCAGGTCTCGGTAATCTCCGGTGACCCCTCGGCGGCCCCGCCTGGTGGCTTCTCGTGGAGGGGCGAGTTCGTGTAGAAGGGGATTCCATGGCGAAGATTGACACGGGGATACGGCATGCCGGTCTTGGTGTAGAAAGCAGGCAAAAGCCTCTGGGCTAGGTCGAGGGCCAGCCTGAGCAGCTGGCCATCGTACTTGAGACCGTTTGGCCAAATGACGGGACGGGGATTTAGGAGGTCGTCACCAGGACGGCGTGGGGTGTAGCCGGTGATGGGCAGCGCGCCAATGGCGAACAAGTGTGCGCTCAGCAACCCCCCAAGGCCGCGTATCACTGTCTCGAACACTTGCACTTTGCTGTCGACGTCAAATCCACGGCCGCGCAGGCCCATGCCGGAGGGGCCAGGACGCCCATCTCCGTACTGCTCGACCAGGGCGGCCACGCCGTTCTGGAAGTCCTTGAGAGCTTTTGGCCCGGTATTGCGGTCATCGGGGGGCGCAGAGGCAAGGATAGCCAATGTCGAGAGACTGTCGATAAGCGTGAGGGAGTAGTTGCCCAGGACATCGTTTAGCTCGACATTGCGTGGGTTCTTGCTGTCTCGAGATAGCGGGATGCAGGACACCGGGCGAAGCTAGGGCGGGTTGGTTAGCGAGTTTGGCCAAGCAAGATTGCGGACGATGGTTGTGCGGCCATACCTCGTCCTCCGGAAAGGCAATCTTCATGTAATTGTCGAAGCCGTGGTAGAACATCTGGACGGTTTCCTGGCGAAGATCTCTCACGCGATCGGGTCGCATGGCGGCAGCGGGAGGCCACGGGGCCAACGACGCTGCGAGGAGCAGCCATGCCAGCAAGAAGCTCCAGCTCCGCCAAATTGGCCATCTGCTCCGCATAGAAATCCCGGGTGACAGCGGTGGTGGCCGAGGGCGGGATTCGGCCGGCGGGCCGGGCCTGGATCGGGGCCCGGCACCGTCACCGTCGCCATCACCGGCAGCCAACGAGCGGCAGTCCATGCCGGCGGGGCATCACCTGGGCGGGGAAATCGGACGCCACATGTGTGATGGATTGCGGAAAGTGCCGGATCGGATGGGAGGGGGGCGGAGAGACGGGGAACGGGTGGTGCGGGCGCGGGTGCGGGCACAGGGCCAACGACGAACAGCTCCTCTGGGCTGGGGCAACGAATGGACGGTTGTTGGTGATGCTGAGCTGGCTTGGTTCTTGCCCATGTGGCAGTTCAGTCCGGTTCTGGGGCCGTGGCTTGGCGGCTGCAGCCGCTGCGACCCTGACCCTGACCCTGGAACCCGCTTGAGACTGTCCTCCCACGCAATGCCCCACTCTTCTCGCGGCTGTGGGGTGGCACAGAACGTGACCCTGGGCTGCTGCACAGCATCGAAGCATGGATCGCCGCCCGCAAGTCGCTGCATCTCCAATGCGCGCTTCCTCAGCCAGTCTCGCTCCAGAGCTCGAACAGAAATATCGGGTCGTTGACGGTCGGCCGCCCAAGCCATCCGATCGCGTTTGGCGCTGTCCAATGGGTCTTCCACGGGACTCTTCCAAGGGAACCTTTGAACTGATTGCCGACTTGTCCATCGTCGGGGTGCGTGGTACACAGTGCTCTCTGATTCTAGCTCCGTTATCTGGAATCTCAACCTCCGTTCGTCCTCCAAGTCACCGTGACATTGACAGCCGCCGCCGAACTCCCTCTTTTCACACACCACCACCACCACCACCACCACCACCACGGGATCCCAGATCACAGGCACAGGCACAGGCACAGGCCGCGCGGTTTCGAGTCGGCAACCATGGCATGGCCAACTGGTGTTTGCCATTGCCGCTGGTTCATTGTTGCATGCCTCACGCCCAACGATTTGGCCGCCGACCGACCCCACAGAGCTGGCATGAGAACCGCTTTGGGTTTGTCCACGGTTGGTACGGCCGAGCGGACATAACGAACTCGAGAGTCTGGAACACTTCCCGGTCCTGGCCCTGGAAGCCACATCAACACCGCGGCGTGACTCGGCATGCATGCCCGCGGCAGAAGATCTGGCAAAATATGGCAGCAGCAGCCAATATGCAGCCTGCTGCAAACGTCGAAACATTTGTGGCCCGGGAGGCTGCATCCGTCCTCGCATGCTGCATGCTGCACCTGTCCCTCCCTGCCGCCCTGTCCAATGTCTGCACATCTTTGCCATGGACTTGACATCTGCGGACCGAATGTCATCGAACGGCGATCACCACTTAGATTAACAGCCGTGTCATACGATGCCTTCCCGGCCTCATCACGTCCCCGAAGTACCCGTGATCGCCGAAGTCGATAATCCTACCCATCGGTCCCGCAGGTTCGATCCCGAGTTGCGTGAGCGAGGGACGCCTTGAGACGTAGATCTGCGGGTGATGCGCCATGCAGGCTGAAAGAAGATTCGTAATGAGCGTGGCGTGCCGGATGTTTTGCAGGCGGCGGCTGTTTCGCTTTGACACTGCAGTTGGACTGGAAACCACACACCATGGGGGTGCATCGCCGACTTCGACATGCGGGATAACGTTGATCGAGTGCCGCTGGCAAGGGCCCCGAAAACAAGGGAATCCCGAGACTCTCCGACTCGAAGCATCAAAGGATTCCATCTGGTTGGCTGAGGAGGTTGAAACGGAATCGCCATCCCAGAGTTCCAGACTGCCCAACATCTCCTGCCGCGCGGTAGATGCGCTCATGCCCCAGTCCGCCAAGTGCAGTTAATCGGGTCGAGTATCAACACCACAAAGATAAACATTGTACACAGGGTTGGTAATCAACAAGCGGCAGCCAACTCGGCCGTCTCACAGCGGATCGGCCACACCCCAAGACCAACCGGGAGGCTTCCATGCTAACGGCACCCGCTCCCGGTTAGCCTCATGCATTTGCCGCTGTCACAACTCACACTCGGTCCCCTTGCAAGACAGGGCACACACCACACCAAACAGCCGAAGGCCGGCGGTCCGCGTGTCCCCGACGCGGCGACGCCCCATCTCGGCGGCTAGTAGTAAGGTGCCAAAGAATAAGCGACCTTGTCGCAACGTGAGTCTGTGTCCTTCCAGGGGTCGGGTGTTCCTGGTCCATGCTAGCCAGAATGCAGACACCGAGAGCACCGTGATAATCTGTGGAGTAATTTCGCGGCTGTTGGGCCGCCCGGCCGGGCAGTTGGCCGCGGAGCGCTTCCGCTGGCCTTGTTGCAGTCTGTGTGGGGGGGACGACTGGGGTTTTGGTGTTTCTTCGGCCGACCCAAAGAACGCAGCGGCCGCATGAGACGAGAAGTCACTTGACTGGACACGTGCTGCGGTCATCTCGGTAAGCGCGTGAGATAGGTACACAGGGGGTCTTGCGCAGAGGAGTGGCCCCAGCACATGATGTCTCGCACTCGGAAGACGTTCAAGACATCCTCTTGTGGCACGTTGCGCAGTGTCTCAAGCTAGAAAGTAGCTAATCCCGAGGCCCTTGCTAGATCCAAGTAACACTACCGGTGTCTTGCTATATTTGCACTGGCGAGGGATACAAAGGGGGCCAGGCACTACGACGGCGTCGGGCGGGCTATCGTAAACCGATGCCATGCTGCTCAGCGATGGGTGTAACAGAATACGGGGTTCTCCCGTCCTAGTCAAGGAAACCTTCCGCAGGTTGCTGCCTATGACTTTAATTGGCAGTGCAAACACATAGCTACCCGGTATGGATGCATTTTGTGGTAAATCTCCCCGCCGTTTCACAAGATCTCGCAACCGGGTCAGACACAGTCAGAAATATCTTGTGCGCCCGGGAACGGAACCCAGCGTCGTAAGTAATATTTACTGTACCCAGACATCAGAGCAGGCAGCCGCATTCTGCATTCCGTACATGGTTCCCAAATAGAATGGGCATTCGAATTAGAACTCAGATCTCCACTCAGGATTTAGAAACCAAACAATCCTGGCCAAGATGCGAGGCGGATCGAGTTTTTGACTCGAGAACTAACTATACTATACTCGGGAGCATGGATTCCAGAAATCCAGGTTCCCGCGGCACCGCCCATGCTGTGTCACACTCGGGATCGGCGATCGGAGAGCTGGGATCTGGAAGGATTAAGTGTCGGCGTGGCTTTCGCAGCCCCCAGGCACTCCCGTGCCGCATCCCCTGCCAAGGCCGAGATGGAGGCTGATACAAACCACAGGCAGGTCGTTTGTCCACATCAGTCTTCTGAGGAAAGCGAGGTATTGTTTCCATTTCATGATGGCCGGCTATACGCAGGGTGTATTATCCCGCTCACGTCATTACCATACCCAGTCTCGTCGTGGGACAAAAAAGAAGGAGAGCTGTAACCTGTAATCTTGTGCTTCGCCGCACCCCAAAATGACGTTTGGGAGATGGATCCCGTAAGGAATGGCGAGCTGTGCCCGTTGCAACATGGAGAACGACAACCCGAAACACCCGGTGCGACTCCCAAGCCACCGAGCTTCGCCGCAATGATGAGTTGAATCCACTGAGAGACGGGAAACCCGAGCAAGGAAAACGAAATGGCATGACTGATACTCGCATGGGAGAAAGAGACTGTGTGAGCAAAGTAGAGCCATTCTCTTGTTGCAGCGTGGAGCAAAGTAAAAGGACTGGAAAGACGTAACCCCCAACGTAAAGAAAAGCATAAAAAAAAAAGGAGAAGAAAAAGGAGACCGCGACAATGCGATGGAAAGTACAGGATTACCACCCAATTCCCTTCCCCAGCCCCAAAGACACAAAAAGAGAATAACGCCAACCACCCAACTCCGCAGGTTGCCCTGATTGCGCCACGACATTCTTTGCTCCCTGGCCCGTCCCTCCCCTGCTGCTGCTGCTGCTGTGCCATTGCTCTTCTCATCGTGTGCCGTACGGGTTCTCGGGTCCGTGCGGATGAGGCGGCTGGAGTCGTTGACAGGCTTGCCGTGCCAGGCGGGCGCTGCCCTGGTGGTTGAGCTCGTGGGACGCGACCGTCGAGGGGCGCCTCGAGCCGCCGCCGGCGTCGTGGCTGCTGCCGTCGTACGAGAGGCCCTCCATGCCGTCGTCGGGGCTGAGGCTGCGCTCCACCTTGACGGTGCTGAAGACCTGGTCGATGAGATCGTCCTGCTGGATGGGAGTGAGGTGCGGCGGCGAGGGGAAACCGTCGGCCATTAGGTTGTCGTAGGCCTGGCCCTGGCGCGCTGCTGCGCCCGCCGCGACGTGGTGTGCGTGGTGGTGGAAGCCGCCGTGGTGGAGGCCGAGGCCATTGGAGGGCCAGTCGCCTGGCATGACGGGGGCCACGACGGGGTGAGGGCTGGCCTGCCTCCGTGCCACCTTCTTGCGGAGCCGCCGGGAGCCCGTCTTCTCATTGGGAACCAGCTCCTCCATCCCCAGCTTCACGAGCATCGACTCGATGTGTGCCCTCTTCCAGTCCCACACCCGGCAGCCGCCGTTCTCCTTCATCCGGGCAATGATCATGTTGTACCGCATCTCCTCGAAGTATGCGAATGCTTCCCTGAGCCGATCGATCTATTGGGAGTTGGTTAGCTATCGGATCGCACGTGCGAGTCGCGGGGATTCCGCTTACCTCTCTCTCCGGCCATACGCCATGCCTGGCTACTGCGCGCGAGACCTTCATCTGGAGCGCGGCCTTCTCCCAGTTGCCCTGGTGCCTCTCGGTGAACTTGGTTTTCATCTCCTCCCACATCCCCTTGCCCTTTTCCGAGATGAACTCCTTCCGGAGCTGGAAGAGGTACTTGTCCTCCTCGGGCGCATCCTCGCCTAGCACGAGCTCGTCTCCATCATCGTCTTGGGCAAACTGGGCGTTGGCGTCCGCGCTGCGATGGGCTGCTGTCTTGGGAGTACGGGACGGCTTCCTCGACGACGAAGGCTTCTTTCGCGGCGGTTGCCTCCTGCCAGAGCTGAGGGTTCCGTGCGGCGTGAAAGGTCCGAGGAACATGCCGGGATCTCGCAGGTCCTCGACGACGCCGGCTTGGGGGGTCGGGTGCCTATACTGTGGTGGGTGGGGTTGAGACAGGAGGGGCGGTGTTCCGGTGGAGGGCATGCGGTGTTGCATGTGCGGCGTACCGACCGGGACGTGCTGCGAAATGTATGTTCCGGAGGGCGCAACCGTGACGCCGTACGGGTGGTACTCCTGCAGCGAGTGGTGCGTTACCTCGCCGTCGTTCCCGCCCGAAACGGTAAAATGGCCTAGGTAGGGGTCGATCTGAGGCGGGACCTCGCTCTTGGGTGAGGATGGATGGTGGCTGACTGGGGGCGAGTGAGCCATGTACGACGCCATGTCGAAAGCGCCGGCTTCGGTAACGGAGGGGTGGATGGTCATGGGTGAGGCGCTCTGGCTGCCGGGGCCGACGTCGAAGGCATTGTAGCCATACATCTTGGACGAGTCGGGAGGGGTTGGCGCCTGCGAGAAATTCGGCCCGGGCTTGACCGAGGACTGCCTGTGCTGGAGGGGCGGGCTGCCCGCGCTGGAGGCGGGAGTTAGGAGGCTCGGATCAGCAGCCGCCGGGTAGTTGAAGGACGAAACTCCAGACACCTGGCGCAGCGGTTGTGAGCACACGCAAGAGACTTGGGCACTGCCGCACGAAGACCGGGGGTAGCAACGTACTGCGCTGAAGGGGTCAAGCTCTGTTGAGGAATAAACGCCCGGCTGCGAGATGTTGGAGCAACTCGGCAAGCCGTCGATTTGAGCTCGCTCGGGATGGTGCGGCCCTGGCGCGAGATACTCGTTGCAGGTCATGTCGACGTGGATATGGAGGCGTTTCAGAGTCCTCGTGGGCGAGGCGCTGCGGGAGGTGTCGAATTCCGAGTCTGAGCCCAACTGATCGCAGTCGAGGAAGTCTTCGATCAGCGGCGAGCCGACTGCTTCGAGCCGGTCTGTATCCATGTTTAGTTGCTTGTTCTCCGCGGCTTCTTCGCGACAAGTCTTGGTGGCTCGGTAGCGGCAGCCAGGGGGAGCGGCTGAACGACAGATCAAGACGTGTTTCTCCTTTGCAGAAAAGAAAAACTGGCCGTCTTCCCGTCGCTTTTGCCGCTTGGCTTGGCCGTGATGGTCTTGTGTGAACGAAGGAAGGATGTCTGACCTTATAAAACTTGGCTGACAGTCCGAGTGTGGCCCGGCTGTGGGGCAGGGTGCGGCGTGGAGTTGAACCGGGGAGAGTTTGAGACAGAGGAGGCTGATCTGACAGGCGAGGTCCAGGAAGCTATCTATATTCGTGAGGAGGAGGAGGGGAGGAGGAAGAAGAGGAGCTTTCCGAGGTGGAAGTGGGGCGACTGGCAATGGTTGAAGTATGGGGGTGTGGGCACCGCGCAGAGAAAGGTTGGTCTATACTGTGTATCCTTTCCATGCCCTCGTTCCAGAAAACACTGGCTGGAGAAAAAGAAATAGCCATGTGAATGGGAACGCGCAGGGACGGCTAGGGCAACTAAGTACATGCACAGTAGACGAGACTGGTAACGATGTCGCACTGTCCTTGCCGTGTGGTAGGGGATGGCATGTACCTGGACCTCATCTCATGCACACGCCCTCTCGTACCCCGGGACTTGACGGCCTGGCCAGGACGTTACTGGCGTGTTAGGCGCCGACCGTTCGAAAACTGTGCCCTGCAGACAACGGTACGATGGCGATGCCGTGATAGAGCCGGGGTCGCGAGTGGAGTGTGCCCACCCCCCCCTTCGCCTCTCACCCCTCCCTTTTGGGGGTGGATGGACCCCAGACGAATCGGGCAGTTTCTGGACGTCGCCTGTCCCTCTTTGGTGAGGCTTGTACCGGCTGCGACCTTTGTCGCGCCCTAGTTCTCGTCCCAAGTGAGTCGGCCAGGCATTTTTCTCATCTCCAGGGCACCTTGCATCCCCAAACGAGGCGCTGCGCTGCCAAGGCCACCCGGCCCAGTCCCCGATGGCGACAACGGCCGCCGGCACTCGGCTCCTAGTCCACGCCCGGGGCGACGCCCGCCGAGCTGCTAGCGGAATGGCAACGCGGGTCAGGAAAGACAGAAGTGCAGTCCACTCACTGCTGGCTCCAGGCAGAAGGGAGGACCAGGCCACCAGACTCTCGTTCGATGTCCAGCTCTCCCTATTGCCGAACGCTGGCCGTTGAGCGCGGAGCAAAGATGCAATATCCGCTGCCTACATTAATTTATTCGTGACTGGGACTGGGACTGGACTCCCCAGAACAAGGATGGGGCGCCCTTGGCGGGGGAGGAGAGACACAGTACAGCACACAGCCCTGGATTGTGAAGGCGGCGTCGCGGGAGCGATTTCGTGCACATCGTTTCCCAGGGTGGTCCCTCGCCGGGGTGGGGGAGACCACCCCCCCCTCCGTTGCGAGATGTACATCGTATGTGCTCTGTATGCATGTCACTGACGTTTTGTCATTGGTACTTTGTACCGTGGCAGCGACAACAAGGCGAGCCACCCTGCCGACCCCACGGCCACGGCCCCTGACAAGCAGAGGGGAAGCCTCGCTCGCGCCACCATGTGGGAGCTCCTCATGAGATAGCCGCCGTTTGCTTCACTCTTGTTGGTCCGGGCGAGTCAGTTGGTTCGATCTTTGAGCGCGGGCGCGGATAGACGCCTCGAGGACATGCCGCGCCCGGCACATCTCGATCGCGCGCTGCTGGTGCCCATTTGCGGAGGGTGTGCCTGGCATGCGCGCAATCTGCAGAAGCCGCACCTTGTTGCTGACTTGCTGTACTGTGTGCTGCGAGCTGCGAGCTGCGGACTACGGACTGCACTCGGTCTTGGAGATGTTGATGAAACACGGCCCCGACTTGCTTGTTGCCAGCCCTCCACAGCCAAAACTGGCAGGACGGGGGACTGGGGACTGGGGCAACGCCGCCGATTGCCGGGGTTCAGGATCGGCCACTGCTAAATTTGAACGGGAGCTGGGTTTGTGGAATCTGGGGTGGGTACTGTGTGCGCATGGGCATGGCCCTCCCCCCATGCAGCAGGCGTGAGAACGGAGAACAGATGGGAGACGACGGCCAGACACCGCTCCCGGCCACTCCGCTTCGGATCTTGGTTCAATGGTGCAGCGGCCCGAAAATGAGGCCAGGCGGACGGATGGGCTGACAGCGAGGGTGCAGCGATGAGCAAACCGGGAGATTCCTGCACGCTCCGGTTGAAACAAGCTGTGCCCGCGCCGTTCGACCAAGGGAAAAAATTCGAGGCTGTGCTCCCTGCATGGGTGGTGCTTTGGATGCATGGAGGTGGGGAGATGGATGGGATGGGGCAGTGGGAGGGAGGATCTGCGTAGCCGTCCGTGGCGGCCGGAACTGAAGATTAGTGCGAAACCTAACCACGAACCATTTCGAATTCGAATTTTCCGCGCAGCACAGCACAGCACAGCACGACAACGGCGGACTGCTCCCCACGCCGGACAGAGGGGCCCAGAAGTATGCAACCAGGCCATTGCCCGCTCACTGCCACGACCATCCATTGCACACGTCCTTGTCGAGACATGCATGTCCAAGCACGCACGGGGTCCCGGAAGGGCGAAGCGGATTTAGTCTGGCGTTAGCCCCGGACAGCCAGATGCTCCGATCCTACCTAGCCGGCGCGCTTCCAGGCGGGAAGGCCTTGCAAAAAAAAGCCATCATCTGCATTTCCCGGTGGAGGTGTGTGTGGGTAAGGACGTAAGGTAGTGGTGGTGGTTGTCAAACCAGGCGGGAAAGCTCTCTTGACTCACCGTTGCGACGTGCCGGCCTGGAAGCCCTGCAACCCGAGGCGCAATGCCTGGCACCACCGCTGTCAGAATATTGCTTCGGGAAATCTCGCGCAGACGGCAAGCACGCCGCAGAATAAGGAAAGAAGTTCGCCCCACCCCACGGTGAAATGCGCTTCGGTTCCTTCCCCTCAATTCGCGCCGGCGGCATCTCTCCTGCCACGAGTCCGCGCTGGCGATTCCATGCCAGCTCTTGCAGTTGCAGTGCCAGTCTCGGGCCTCTAAAAACAGCACAGGCCAGCTCTGTGGTTTTCGAAACGTCCCGGCCTCCCCTGAACGCGGCACAGCGGGCCTTTGGGGGCAGTGACGGAGCGACAGACGACACGGTGGTGCGCGCTTGGGTTGTGGCTTTCCCGAGACGTGATTGGCCCTGCGGAAGACGGACAGGGGTGTACGGGCCAACCACATCGCTTACCATTCTGTCGGGTCAACTACGCTATACCCCTTTGGGACGCTTGCTGGACTCTGACTGAGCGCGGATTGGAGATGTGACGACTCGGAGCGGTCAGCGGCGGGCGGCCGTGAAAAAGCAGGCGCACACGCCAGATGGGGTTGGATTGGGCTGCAAAAACGCACTTTTGCAGATCGAACCGATGCCACCTCCCTCTTCTCGACGGCCGGTCCAGCGCGCAGCACACACCCCGGACACCACCGTCCGGGACGTCTGGGCACGCCTGGCACGCCTGGCACGTCGGGCACGCAGGGCACGCAAGGCACGCCTGGCACATCCAAACCACCCACGGGCGCGCTTATTGAGTCTGGTGATTGGGCGCAAAAGACGACCCTCATGCAGCTCAACCACCAACACACACCAACTCACCCAACCGGCTGCCGGCAAAACAACCAACAAGCTCGAAAGAGACGCGCTGCCGCATCTTGGCCCGACCCTGACGGAACCACGGGAAGCTCGAGAGCCACCACACCCGCCGCGCCCCGTCGACCTTCGACTTTGTCCGAGGCACGGGGCGGAGAGGAACTTCCAGGTTGTTCTTGCAGCCCAGCTGCGCGCATTCGCCTCAGGTTACCGTTTTCGCAAAAAAAGACCCCCATGCCCGAGATGCAACTTCCACCACGCTAGCGGCCGCTACGCACGCTAGCACAGCGCAGCAGGGCTTCAGGCGCAGAAAATGGGTCCCCGAATCATTTCGCCATCCCGCCAATCACCACAAACGTTACTGGCTGCCGACAGGCATTGCCCTGCCTCCCGCGAGGAACCCCTCAACCCCTCGGCCCTTGCTCAGTCGCCGAGCTCTCCCACCGTCCTGATCAGCTCAGTCAGGGCTCTGCGTCACACAGCAGCGGTCCATGACGCAGGCTCCCCAGATGGGCCATATCGCGTAAATGACGGCCGGCGAGAGCCACCGAGAGTAAAAGTGCTGTGCCCTGAGCCTGCCGCGACGTTGACGAATCGGCCGTTTCGTCTCCATGCCTCCAGCACCGCACTTCACGTCAAGAACTAACGTAAGGCTAGGACTCTAGGAGCGGGCTGGAGTGGAGGGAGCACGGCAAAGAGTCGCCTTCTCGACTGCCCAGGACCCCCCACAACCCGACTTGGCAACGCTATCGCACTCGCTCCGACCTTGATCCATCTCTTCATTGGCCTCTCCGCGGACCATGTGTTTTGCCGTCTCGTCTCGTGGACCGTAAGGTTAACTTTAACGTTGACGGGAGTGCTCATAGCCACAACCAGATTTGTGTCCCTGCCGCTGTCCCCATCCGAGCTTCCGACCACCGTCATGATCCTTATTTTCGAACTCTTGGCTCGGCGTCCGCCGGGCTCCCGCTCTCCTTCGCCGATACACGATGCCTGGCCGGGCTCACAGGCTCTGCAATATCTGCATGATACATAGTAATATCACCGCGTTGCCGCCCTCAAGGTCCCGGCAGGACGGAACCGCGAGGCCTTACCTGCACTGCCGCCTGCGAGCTGTCAAGACACGTCAGCTAAAACATCATCGTTCACATCACAGCTCCTCGCGCCATCTGCGGATGACGCGGGGCTTCTCAGGGCCCAGAGTTCAGACAGTCTGCCCCTCTCTTCCACCCCACGTTCGGCCCGTCTTTGGCGCGCTCGTCCTCATGTCCCCATGCGATGTGGCTGTTCGACGAGGGATTGCCCTTGGGTCTTTCGCACATCCCTCACCAATATCTTGATAATACCACAGTAAATGACGGGTGGGCCCGGGCCGTTTCCTGGTCAGACCGGGGCCCCGATCGAGAGGGATATCGGGCCCGCCGGGGAAGGCAGCCCCCGGCTTCCGCCTGACTCCTTTTCGTGGATCTCGTCCGAACGTTGACTGTGCCCTGCCCTTGCTCCACCGCGGCAGGCTTTCCGTGCCTACTTTTATCTTGAAGTCTGAATCGCGGCCAAGGGCAATTCGTTTGAAATCTGTGTCAAGCACCGCAGTGTCTTCCTGGCCGTAAAACACCCGGAGAAGAGTGACCGCTCGAGTGTTCTCTCCCACACTCACAGCTCCGCAGGAGCCACGGGACGCAGAGCGCCCCCTAAGCGTTAGCCAGGGGTTGCCAGGCCATGCATGCGGTGTCGTGCCTCGAGCTATCGCGGTGCTGTGTAACTGTGGCCATCGGGTATGCCTGTCTCGCCACCGGATTAAGCTTCTGCAACATGCCATCATCGCTTGTGTGACAGACGGTTCCCATGGCATGGCCGTGACCCACGGCCCGTACCAAGCTTGCTACGCGGCGGAGGCCTGCCGAAACGAACGAGAACGGGAACGAGAACGACAACTCGCCCGTGTACGAAGCCCGGCCATACTGTAGTACACTGCCCCAACGCCGTGCCTCTGAGCATTCTTACGGTGAGGTTAACAATTTCCCGGGTAAACTTGAGTATTAGGGGCTTCCCCATTCGACTTGTTCGTGCATGGCGAAGAAACTGGCTGCTCACCGGCCCTCCTTGCCTCGGTGCAGCCCACCGGCCGCTCTCGACGAGAGGCCGATACGGGACGTTGCACGCGTCGCGCGCGCTGCATGAGGAACAGCCTTCCCACCCACCACCCACCACCCACCGGTGTGGGTTCGATCCAGGGGAATCAACCGCCCGTGGGCCTCGGGGGAAGAGTGGGAGGAATCTCCGTAGGGCACTCCGTAGGGTGGAACGTGTGGTCTGAAGGCGCCAAAGTCGGCTCAGGGGGGGCCCACAGCACAAGGCCCAGGCATATGCCCAGCCATATGCCCTTCCGCTCGCTCGGCAGACGGACAGGCCTGAGAGCGTGGATCACCAAATAGCCCGCTGTGAAGTGCGGTCATTCTGCAGCGAATTTCCAGTCTTCTAGCCCGGGAGGGAAACCCTGATCCCGGTCTGCTGGAGTGAAGTTGCAGCGCTGCCGAGAGGCAGGCCCGCCCTCTCCACCCTCTCCACCGACCTCCACCCACCTTCCGCACGTCGATTTGTCAATCGTGGGCCGGTTTTCTCGTCGTTTGATTGGGCGAGGCGCCAAAGTCCCACTTTACGTATTGGGAACGGGCATGCTGATTGGGCAGGCTTGCGGTCTTCCCTGTTTCCCCACAAAGTCTCCGACCGGTCTTGGAACTTTCCCTCGCAGTCGTTGCACCGCACCGAAATTTGTAGAGCGACTTGCTGCAACAAGTCCGGCCAAAACGACCCCTAACCCTTGCGGAGCCAGCCCCCCTGGCTGCCCGGTCTCAATGGTTCAGGGTTTCAGGCCGTCCCCCAGCCCTTCATTTCAGCCCCTTCGCATGTTTGAACATGTTGTTGCAGCAACACACAAACACCTGCTTATCCAACCCCAACCCCAACCCCAACCCAGCCAGTCTCGCCCCCTTTCCCGTCAACATCGCACCATTTTGCAACCGCCAAACACCAGCATCTCGCTCCGTGCGAATAACGTCATCACAAACCAAGGCAACGAGCAGGGTGTTTTGCAGCAGCAAATCTCTTCTCTATCTAGCCGCCTGTTTGCCCACTATGCTCGTTCATGCCCACCAGGTGACATCTTCATCACTCGCGCCCCCCATCCGATCCCCGGAAACGACATCCTCCTCGCTCGGCGTCTGGTGGAGTCGTAGACGCTTCTTCCTCTCCGGAAATTCCGACCTCATTGCGCGCTTCAAGGAGAGTCTCGGCTCGACTGGAGAGAGCCAGAATCGCACAGACCCCCCCCCCCTCTCCGCCTCCCTCCTCGCCGCAGACTAAGCTGTAGGCTCAAAGTCTGTGTGTTTGTGTCGTTTCGGAGCGCTTGTCTCGCTGAACCGGCGGTACCATGGATATGCCTGCAACGCGGGCACCATTTATGCTGTAGCACGGCACCGAGGACCAACTTCAAGGGACCGAGGACACCGAAAAACATATGCGAAAGAAAGTGTGGGTAGACTTCCTCGGATGGACCCGGTCCTGCCAGGACAGCACTCTCTTCCGCACTCCGTACGTAGTACACACTGCCCTCAATTTCCTATCATGTGAAGTGCGCAATATTGCTACGGCACTCCGGGTCATGATTCCGTCAAAGATGCTTGGAGCAAAGAGCCAGGTGACTGCTGGGGTCTCGCTGTCGGGGGGCATCCCGGTCTTCGCCGCCTTGACCTTGGGTGCCATAAACTCACACCGTCCTCACCTGCATTTCTTCGGCATCTGGAACTTATTCTCCGGCCCCCGTGTGAAACTGTCAAGATCTCGGGCCTATTCGGCAGCAGAAGCTGGCGCAGTTCCCTGTGCCGAGATTGTTGCATGACCGTTGAGGCAGGTGAACATCCAATGGCGGATGTTGGGAGTCGTGGCCGCGGCCCATCATCGAGTCTCTCTGCCTGCTTGACACAGCTTGCACCCTCTCTCTTGCCGCCTCGGCCGCGCAATCTGGTGTCGGCATCTAACCTTCCCCCTTTTCTCCGTCTCTGGCGACCGAACGCCACCCGGGAATGCGGCCTTCACCCATCTCAACGCAGCCGTGGAAGCAAGGCAAGCCAATGTCCAGGAGCTAAGCAGGCAAAGGGATCTCCAGGACAATGCTCAAGACTCGGAAGCAGGCCAATTTGTCATTGTAATTTCCCCTGCTCAACGGTCGAGCCGCCCGCCCGCCCACCCTTCACGTCGACCACCACCACGACGGCGGATTTGACCTTGCCCATCATCCGATCACCACCACACCACCACAGCCCCATCTCCGTCCATCATCCGTCCATTCACTCCCAATCATAGCCCCCCATATCCTATCCGGGCACGTGTAAAAAATCCCGCTGCTCTAGCCCTACCCTGCCTGCCTGCCTGCCTGCCTGCTTGCCTGCCTGTCCGCCCGAACCTCGCCTGACCTTGCGGCGATTCGCCTTGCCGCCGGGAGCGATCTTCCCTCTCTCCATCCCCACTCACCCATCAGTGTCATCCAGGCTCTATCATACCAGTGGCCACGGGCCAGTCAGAACCGTAAATCGAAGTCGCCCAAGTCACATTACCCGGACTAGGCGCGCCCTGGACCTGCAGGCCAGGCCAGGCCAGGCCAGGATATGCAAGTACCGTACGTGTGTCTCCGCACCACCATCACCATCGCCCTGTGAAAATCTTGTTTGGCTTCCGCGCCGTGGGGCGCCAGACCAGGGCGACAGGGGAAGGAGAGGGGAAGGGGTGGGAAGCAACACGTTGGTCCATGCCCAGGCGCGCAGACGCGAAAGGGGGGGGGCATGCCAGACGCGCCGCGACTCCAAGCTCCTTCTCTCTCTCCATGTGTATCTGCAGGGAGTAAGGAGAAACGTTTTCGCACTTGGTGATTCACAGCGGCAAGGACGGCGGGGGTAAAGGAGGCGAAAAGGGGGGAACGGAGATCGGCCGACTGGCTGGGCCTGGTTGGGGTTGGGAGAAACGGTGAGGCGGTGGTGTGTGTGTGTGTGTTCCCGGCGGCACAGCGGGTGTACCGGTACGCCAGCCAGGTACTTGCCGGGTTCATTGGGCTCAAGAGCGCGAGGCGATCCAGAGATCTCGAGATGGAGGGGGGGTGTGAGATTGGGGAGCAACTTCACTTCATGCCCAGCACCAGCCCCGGACATGTCAAGTCCAAGGTTCAGGCTCCCAAGGCGGTGATGTTGACCATGTCGGATATCAGTGGTGGACCAGCCCAGGCAGAATCTTCGTCTGGGTCTTGTGCTGCAGGCTTCAGTCGTGAGTGAGTCAAGGCGACTTGCACACTACTGCGTGTAAGTGACTGTACCAGCCACGATGCGGCCACCGCCAGAGACCGGGACAGCCTCAAAAACCGGGAAGCGAGAAACGCCTCGTTTAGCAACGCCTCACATTTTCTCAGACTCGCGGGTCTCGAGCGAATGGATTCGGGCCCTAAACGGCTCATTCTGGGCTAGAGATGCACCTGGCGGGCCGCCTTCGATGCGGCCAGGTCGGCATAGCCGCGCCACACACCGCCCTTGGCGCACAAACGAAGACGGGAGACGGGACAGCAGGGCAGAGGCAGAGCACCGCCGCCTCCCTTCACCAACGAAATATGAAATGCAACATTATCTTGGGTTTAGCAGATTTACCGCCTTTGGTGGACCAGACGAGAGAAACCGAGGCGAGCGGCGTGGGGCCTTGGTCCCTCTTGGCAACCCGGTGTAAGTGAGCAGCTTGGTCGCCGGACGGGCGCGCTCGCGCAGAAGCTTCGGTCACAGACAAGGAAGGAAGAAGACCGGATAAAAAATCCAGGAAATTGAGGAAAAACGAGGATAGGCAGTGTAAAGGGGAAGGGAAAGGGGCGGCTCGTTGGAGATTTCGCTTTTTCGTGGTGCTCTGCAACCTAGCGTTCCAGGTTGTTTAGGCCGGCCTGACGGACCCTGAAGCGATGAGACTCCCACGAAGACTCCACAACACTCACTCTACCTTTACCTAAAGTACAAGCTCTACGTGTTACAGGACCTGAATTATTTTTGCCATCAACTAAGTTAATTCGTCAACAAACCAGTGTCGCGTTTCAACCCGCCGTTTTCCCAGCCCGGCCCGAAGAGTACGCGTCCGTGCCGTGCCCTTGACGCAAAGATCGAGTGCATCGACCCAGCCACACACTGACGACGTGCGCCGAAGTGTCCACGGAGCCTTGATTAGCTCCGGGGCACGGGAACCGCCCGGAGCCGGGGAGACTTTCGGTGCCATCGGATGGCACCAAACAATGCCCTCTCCATAGTAGAAGACGTGGCTCGACCACAGAGAACGAGGGCGGCTTGCATTCCGCGCCCCGGGCCAGGTGAACGGATAAAAAGGGTAAAGAAAACCCAAGTGTAAGAGGCGGCGGCGTAGGATTGTGTGATGGCATGATAACTCCGCGATCAGACCGAGACGACATGACACGGACCCCAAAACGATCGCCGCCGTAACCGCTCCCGTGATAGCTAACTTCCGCCACCCCATCCGCGCCGTGACGGCATGCTCGGCCGGGACTCGAGATGAAACAAGCACGCGAAGGATGTCTAAAAACGTCTTCGCCTCCCTCTGCCCGGCAGTCGGGTCCGTATCCGTGCCAACGCGGGGTGCGCAGTGACGCAGGGTAGCACACCGCAAGGGACGATGCGGGTGTGTGGCAGAGTCGTCCCGTCACCTCGCCTGGCAATAGCGAACAAGGCTCAGCTGGTGTTTCGGAAATCGTAGCTGTTGGGAGTTGAGATGGAATGGCCTCTGCAGAGCCTTGCCCAGGATGGGAAAGCCGGGCCAGTTTCGACCCCAAGGGCTGAGCCTGCGCCGCATCTATCGCTCAACCCCCAATCAACCCCCGACCAAACACTCAACGCCCCGGTGGGGCAAGGGAGAGCAGATATACACAGTACGCAACTTCAAACACATCGATCGCGTTTCGACAAGAATAGCAGCAGCAGCAACACCAACACCCGAAGCTTCTTCGGCTGCTGCATGGGTCCATGTACGTGCATCTGATCTGGTAATGGGCATACCTGCACAGCTGGACTCTCGTGGCAACGCCCAGACAACCAACCGGGTTGAAACCTCTGAGCCTCATCCATACACCAGGGGAGCGGCCGTCACGGTCTAGAGAGGAGTAACAAACATCATGAAACAAGCTGCCGGCGCGGGTGCGCCCAGTATGGCATCTCCCCATCTCCCGGCCCGGGCCGCTTTCGGACGGACATGCAGTGAACCGTATTGGCGATGGCCGATCATGCCGAAAGGCCGACGGCCGTACTATTGTCGAATATGTCCTGAGTTCCACGTTCTGAAGCTACCTAAGATCAGATAGACAGTTATTGCACACCCGGGGAAACCAACCTCAGCTCCCTTTTTCATGTTTTCTGTGACCGAACCAAACCCGAACCCCCCTTTCCCAGAACCATGCCCAATGAACCAACCCAAATGAGACTATATACGCCGATAAAGGGGTATTCATCAAAAAGCGAGCAAAAAAAAAGATACCCGTACTACCAACCGTCGTGATTGCTGACCTGTTGTCCCATCCAAACTCAGCCGCGGACCAGCAAGGGACCGGCGTGAAGACAACTCAAGTCTCGACTGGCACAAAGGTGTAGTTGAAGTCAATCAGTCCGTCCAACATCCAGTGCTGAGGGTCCCAGAAATCGTAGTTGCTCTCGTAATTCAACCCTAGGAGCGAGGTTTGAGCTGCCCCTCCCATCGCCGAGCCATTAGCACTGGGCGTCAGGGTACCGTTAGACGCCGCGAGGCCGAGATTCGCGGGGAGACTGTGAGATGGCGGGGCGAGGGTGGTTTCTAGATGAGTAGAGGAGGCTGAAGACTCATTAGCCGAATCGGGATTCGTGGGTTGCTTCAGAGCTACCAAGAAGTATCTTAGCCCGCACGAGTTCACCTAAGAGGAAAAGGCAAAAACGAGGGGTCTAAAAGAGCAAGGAGCGCATGGTTGGGGGGGTGGAGAACTCACCGTCGAGTGTACCGCGACCCCTGGCCTGATACTCTTCCCTCCAATGCCAGATCGAGTCGAACACGAGACTCATGCTGTGTCGACACCGAACCTTCAGCTGCAAGCTGTCGTCGATTTCCGGGTCGTTACCTTGGAATGACGGCGAGTTTCCGTCTACTCTGCCACCATTCCATATCTGGACCATCAGCTCGGCTAACCTCCAGCCAAGGTCGTTTTGTACAACGCTGGCGGTCCTGATGGCCTGGATGGTCCTGTGAAAGAGTGATCGCCCCCGCTCAAAGTCGACCTGCTTGACGAAGAAAGACCGCATGAGCTTGAGCAACGCAAACCCCGCAGCGACCAGCATCTGCTGGATGTAGTTGGAGGCGTATTTCAAGAGAAACTGATCCTGTAATTGGTATTGATAAGATTCATGGCAGTTTTCCGGCCCGTCCAGGATGTAATCGAGGTAGCCGGTGATGGCGCGCCACAGGGCCATCAGGTCATCGAGGTACCCTGGCGTCCGGCTCGAGTCGAAGAATCCAGCAAGGCGCAGGTGGAGGCAGGCCGCCTTTAGGTGGAGGTATACAATCGGTGACAAGTTTTGTGCCACTATCGAAGCCTGGAGTTCGTTGAACTCGCGGCGGTACACGCGCATGAGCATGGCTCTGTGCTCGTCGCCGGCGACGCCCCTCGGGTCACTGGCGTTGCTGTACATCTCTTTCGAGACCTTGTCGCAAAAGCGCTCGATCAACAGCCTCGCCTCCAGCTCAGGGCCAAGCGAGTACGGCCCCTCGACACCCGGCCGGATGGCCAGAGTCCAGTCGTACAGAGTCGAGGCTGGTTGGCCGTACCCGGTTCCGATGGTCTGGGCCACGATATTACATACCGCCCAGGTCTTGATGCGGTCGTGCAGCCCCTCCTTGTTCAACTCGACCGCGACTCGCGAAAAGTCGTTTGTGTGGTTCGGCCGGTGTAGGCCAATGCCTGTAGCCGTCTTCATCAAGACTCCACAGAGAATGTGTGTGGGATCGGCCGATGTAGTGCTCGTCGGGAGGGGCCAGGTGCAGAGCAGACACAGGGCCTTGACGACGAAGTAGCTCTGAGGAACATCCCCGACAGTTGACCAGAGCAGCCTCGTTAACGGGCCTGAGAGCTTGGTGAGAATGTTGGGGTCGTTCCCAAATCGCCTGCTGGCAACCGCTATGATGGACCAGTACAGTAATGGATGTTGTTGATAGTACTGATCTGGGGTCTGGACAGGGTTGAGGAATGGGAGGAATGGGTGGTAATAGTTGAAGAATTGGCTGAAAAGCTGGCTCTCCTCATCCTCGGTCAGCCGGAAGTCGTTGAGCTCGCGGGCGATACGGGGAAGGGCATAGGAGCCGCCGCGTTTCAGGTGTAGGAGCGATGACACAGCCTCGTCGGACCCCATCAGGGAGGGATTGCGGGTATGGGTGTACTGGCTCGCGACGACGGGTGACTGGAGCTGCGACTGCATGGCGGAATGGATTGCAGAGTGGACAGCCTCGTCGTCCTCGTCGAGGGTGAAGCCTTGGGTCTTGGCCAGCTGAACGGCGCGGCGTAGTCTCTCAATCTCCTTCTCCATCTCGGCGTGCTTGGAACGCTTGCCGATGCGCTTGAAGTTGGACTCGATCTTGCAGTCGAGTTTGAGCCGGTTGCACCGGGAGCAGCTCTGGAAGGGTTCCTGGACGACATCGCATCGTAGCTGGGCAACGGCAGGATATGTTAGCCGAGAAGCACAAGGACGACGGCAACAACAACAAAACTACAGAAGCAACAATGGCGACGGCGACGATGACGATGACGCTGACGTCTACAAACAGCAACACTAACAATACCGGGCCGAAAGCGACACAAACGGCGAGCCTCGGAGGCCGGAGACCCGACGGAAGTGGGGGTGAGGTTCGGAGCCGGGACGGGTACGAGAGAGAGGGGAGCGGGGAGGGGCCGATGGATGAGTCAACATGTGGCTTGACGGACTGACTGACCTTTTGCTGGCGGCACTCGTTGCAGGCACGCTTCACGCCGGGTAGGCGGCGGCTCTTGGCGTCTGGCGAGGCATCGGCCCGGTCGTCGAGGTCGAGGTCGAGGTCCAGATCATGGTCGTGGTCCGGGTCGATGAGGCTGGCCGGGCTACTGTCCAATACACTCCGTTTGCGTTTGGCTGGGCCGCTGCCGTTGAGACCCTGGCTCCGCATGCCAGCCGCAAAGTCGGGGCTCTCCATGGCCGGACCGGCGCTCCCGGGTGGGTGGGGAGAGAAAAAACAAAGGGTGTAATCACGGGCGAGTGGGTTCCCGGGTTCCCGAGACAGTACGGGACGCCGTCGGATAGGCTGTTGGCCGCGGCAGTTCGCTCGGTGGGAGGTCCGGTCTCGCGGTTGCGATGCGAGAGAATTGAAGGTGAAAAAGCCGATTTCCGGAAGGCGGGTGTGTCGTGCAAGCCCCTCTGGTGCTCCCTCCGTGCGAGCGGGGCTGGTCCTTCGAGCGGGGGAGCCATTGCGCACACAGAATTTGACTGCGGGGGCTGGGGGGCTCGGGCACGGTTCTTGATTGGCCGTGCCGTATCCGTATGGCAGACCCCACCCCGTCTCGTGGATGAATGACACATCCCACGACCACGTGCAGGCGTGTCGTGTCGGCTTGACCTTTCCATATCTGTGTTGAGTTTCGCGCTCATCCTTGCTACGTGTCTCACTCACCTTGAATTGGGGTTTTTTGTTTTTTTTCTATTAAAATGGAACAACAGAGAGTTCTTGCTCCGTATATCGGCCGACACGCCCATGGCTGACGCTCGGATGGTGGGGCGTGGCCAACTGCTCCACATCGTTTCTGTCGAAGAAGGCTCTCCGTCTCGAGTCCGCCTCTTGTTGTTGATGGTGCGTGTGCTTCTGATGAATTGATCGGGATACACCACCCCTTCATGTCATATGGCTGTGCCCGCGGCCGCGGCCGCGGCCCTCCCTTCCGTTCGGCATATCTTTTCTTAGACTCCTTTCTAGAAGGTTGATACCCTTTCCGCCGCCAAGAATCCGACCTGAGTGGACCACTTGACACGAAACAGCCATGGTGTGGGAGCACGGCGCTGAATTGTTGTCCCGCTCTCATCTTCAACATGCAGGACCCTCGTCACCGGCACCAGGAAACCGTCGGGGAGTCCTGGAGGGAAATCCGAACTTCCAGTTCCATCCCCAACGCTCCCTTTCGGCTTCCAGATGTACCTGTACTTGAGTGCCATCCAGGACGGCCGCACCTCAAAGGGACCGCTGCGTCTCAATAGCCGCCGTGCCTTTGAGACCAACAGCCGAGCCCGCAGCAACATGAGACCCTTGTAGCGGCATGTAGGCCAATACGAGAGCGAGGATTCGTATATCCGGATATTCACAGTTGTCCCTTCGGTGTCACGGGAGACCCCCCACGGTCGACTAGGCGAATGATAGTTGCAGAATCCATGTGAAGCCCGGGCCGCCATGGAAGCAATTCTTGGCTGACCCGAACTGTAGCAGAAGATGAAAACTTTCGGGCCGAGTGGCTGAACAGCTGCGGCACAGTCCCTGCGAGAGATCCCTGGATGCAACCAAGCAAGGCTGAAGATGAGGATGCAAAGTGAAGGTCAGGCAATTGCCGTCTCTCACAGTGTGAGTGTACACGTGTGGATTCGTACTAAGATGTACTATGTAAGAGGGCAATATCGCAGCAGCCCAAGAAGTAATATTGTCTCCATGCACCTCGATATTTTTGGATTTGGAGCGCGAACCGTGTCCCTGAGCTGAAAGCAAACTCTATCAAGGTAGTTAGTAACATCTCGCCCCAGGAAGTCCATCAAAGACTTGTGAGACTCGGCTCGTAGTTCCAACCTCAACCGCCCACCGAAGAACCAGTTTCGCAGCGTCTTCGCAAGTGACCAAAAAGGGAGGCAATAGGCTTGTTCGAGTTCTGCCTTGGGTCGAGAAGGGAGGAGATCCTGATCAATTTTGAGATATCTCGTTACTACACCTACACGTAGATAGCTCGCAGGCAAGTCCGTAGCTAGATTCAAAGCGGCCGCTGCATGCCACGAGAATTTGATGGATGTCCGTTGAGGAACTGGCCCCTATTTCTCGGGAGGTGGCGCAAGGCGCTCACTAGCCACAGCACCAAACTGTGGCTGGGGCAGCAATGACGACACAACCTTGATGAGCTTGGAGTCTGCGCCAAAATATTCGTGGGAGAGCGAGGAGAGCCATCACGCCACAACCCAGCCAGCAACACACGATTCCCATCAATTGAAGAGACTTTGAAATGGGGGCATCCGGGTCCAAAGCGGCAGAGCAAGCCGTGCGAAAATTTCCATCCCGCGCTCCAGGCTCGTCGCCACCTGTAGCCCCGAATGCGACGAGGTCAACACCGCGAGCGGCCCCTGCTGCGGCGTCCGGCGCGGAGGCGCGATCCCGGTTGCAGGCATCTTATTCCAAGGATGACGGTCAGTCTGGGAGAATGTTACGGCGATGCTCAATGAGCAGGCACTGACAAGATAACCAGCCATTCGCGCCGACGCGATGGACCCAGATCTCCCCATCGACGCGGACTTTGCGGTCCGTCTACGAAAGATGGGCATTGTGCAGCCAAACCCGACATACTCGCCATCATCAATAGCGTCGCCTTTTCCCGACGCTTACGGGATCAAACAATCCTTATCGTCACCGCAGTTCCCATTGGCATCGAGCAACGCAACCCTCGGCGTCCTTGAAGTGCGACGGCGGCTTGAGGCACGAGCCAAGAGCGAGCTTGACAACATGGGCAAGTCGACCGACAAGGGCAGGGAGTTTCTCGATATCGGGACTGTAAAACAAATACTGGTGCTGCGGCAGGGCGGCGTGTCGGCCACGGATATCGAGGCTCGATTGAGGCTCAAGCCTGGCATCGTCGCCAAGCTTGACCCAGCGGGCATTGTGGCTCCCGCATCATGAATTGAACGTGACCGCAAAATACCAGGCCTAAATTACTAGACGCGACCGGATTCCCACTCTCGGATCTACCATAAACTCCAATACCGAAGCCAGCGACCTCTGCTCCATGTGTACTACCGTTTGGATACCCCAGCCAGCCCTTCAAACGATTGGCTAAGTTTGCCTCGCTACCCCTGGGATCCCACTCTCGCCTTACCACGCACAGTGGCCTCCGTCAATCCTCAGGTCAGCGCCGGTCATGAAGCTGCTGGCATCGCTGAGCAAGAACACGGCCGCGCCACGGTACTCCTCCGGATAGCTCAAGCGCTTGAGCATGTTGGCGTCCGGCCAGGCGGTCCGTCTCTCGGGGACGGCTTCGAAAAGACACTCGGTCATAGCCGTGACGATGTATCCAGGAGAGATGGTGTTGACGCGGATGCCATGCTCCCCCCACTCGGAGGCGAGGTTGCGAGCGAGCTGCAGGACGCCGGCCTTGGAGGCGTTGTACGCACTGTTTGCATGTCAGCTACACGACTCAGATCAGGGGAACAAAGGAGGGCGCGCTACTCACGGGCAAACCAGCCCCCGGTTCGCCACCGTCCCGCTCATGCTCCCAATCAGCACCAGACTCCCCTTCTGCTTCCGCTTGATCATCTCCCTCGCGACCGCCTGCGCAGTCATGAACACGCCCGTGATATTCACACCCAGCATCTTGTCCGAATCCTCGGCCGTGTACTCGAGCGCCGGCGTCTCCTGCTGAATGCCGGCCGCGGCGATCAGCCCGTCGATCCGGCCCTCCTTCTCAGCAATGCCGCCGACAATTTTGCCGAGTGCCTTTTGGTCGCGGACGTCGACGCGGTGGTAGCTTAGGCGGGAGCCCAGCTCCGAGGTGGCACGCTCCGCCACGCGAGAGAACTCGCTGTCTGGTGCGGGGCGGGGGAGGCGGTCGATGGCGTGCACCACGGCGCCGGCCTCGAGCAAGGCTTCGGCTTGGGTCAGGCCAACGCCCCGGGCGCCACCCGAGACGACGACGACGCGGTCTTTGAGGCTGAATTCGCGGAGGAGGGTGCTACGGTCCCGCTGGATTTGGGTTTGATGGAAGGAGCGCGAGAAGGTGATCGGGGCGGACTGGAGTGAACGACGGGCGAGCAGGGCCCGAGAGCCTGTTGTCAAGGCTGTCTTGTGGATAATGGATGCCATTGTTCTATTTTGAGGGGGAGAGGTCGAGGTCGCTGGGAAGTTCTCAGCTGCGGTGCCGGGATCCGGGAAGGTTCTTAAAACGCCCGGCAGGTTCCAGGTTATTATAGTTTATCGATGACGTTCCACGGGGTCCTTCGCGGCAGGATCTACAATGGAAGGGATCAAACGGCGCGAAGGGCAGCACAGCTGACCGTTCCCCTCCTTATACGAGGCTCAGGACTGAATTGGAGATTCAGCGTGTCATTCCTGCCCTAGCCAAGTCGAGGAAGGTATGGCGGACTGAGAGGGGTTGTCATCAGATCCCCTCATTCCAGCCCCTCATGACCGGCATTGAGGACCCTGCGTTGTTGATGGGGCCGTGATAACACATTGATTTGGAGGCTGGACCCAAGCTCCATTGAGCGCGTTGCAGACGTCCGACCAAGCCGGTGAGAACACCCCGATGACGGACGGGCTGGACTTCGGAGTTTCATTGGCTCCTTGCTCGTCGAATATCGCCCAAAGCCTCTTAATCTCTTTGTGCTTGTGCGGCTGGCTGCCGTGTAAGCGATGCAAGTTGCTGCAGCATGCAGGCAGGTGAGGAGGGTCCAGCCATTGCAGGACGGTGAGTCGGCCGCGGTGATGGGATTTGTGGGGAAGGGACCCGGGCTTCCCGAAAAGGGAAACCCGGCCGGAAGGACTACAGCAAGTCGAGGACCGCTTTGGGACAATTAACAACGCTATGAAACAGGTCAAACGGTGTGAGGCCGGTCCTGAGTGTTGCTCATCCGCACCCTGCTATGATGGCGGCAAAAGGTGGTGCTGGTGGCTGGAAGACGGGCACAGCATGCTCGAGACTCAAGAACCATGCATCTCTCTCACACTGAACCCTGGAGAGCTGAGTGACCATTACAATGCCGGCTCCCCGTCTGACGTGTTGCGCGACGAGTTTCGAAAATATGACAGCGAATTGAGCGCCATCTGCAGAGATCGTGGCGCACATCTGTCCGATTGGTTGCGGGCAAGCCCCGGCTTGACGGCTGCAGTTCCTCATCGAGATCGAGCCTCGGGGTGTGGGTGATCCTTCATGCACCCTCCCGGATTCAGCTACCAAGGTGCATGCGGTGCGCGGTGTGCCCGCGTTCTCGACCTTCCTCTGCCGAGTCGGGGCCGATAACGCTGTGTGAGGGTGCATTGTTTGCGAAGGGGAACAGCTCAAGGCAGCTCAGCAGGACAGCAGCTGCCAGAGCGGCGCTAGTGAACGCCAAACCATGCGGGCCGGGCTTCGGGTAGGGTAGCCGCGGGGATCGGGTCGCGACACGCGGCCAGTCGGAAACGGTCTCTGTGGCGGTTGTTTGTTGTGCTGAAGGCAAGGGCAAAACGGGTGTTGTTTGCCGTGGTCCGAAGGCGATCAATCTCTTGCCCGGCACGAAAGAGCCCAACAATCGCAGGCCCAGCTTGCCGCCTCTCGGAGCTCGGGATAACGTTGGCCAGTGGCGCTTCCGAGTCAATGTGGAGAACTGGAACCCCGGGACGGGCGACACGTCGCCGACTCGGCCCCTCAAACCTCAGCACCGACCGGGTCCCTCACCCACAAATAGACTTGCCAAGACCTCCGGGTCCGGCCGGGCGGTTCAGCCTTTTCCCCACCCGCCTACAGACGGAAAGGTGGTCCCGCCATACCTTTGGCATCAGGCCCGGCCTGCGATTCACAATTTCACACTACTCCCGAAGAGCTCACGGAGTCCCGTGCCCGGAAACCAAGGAGACGAAGACTAGCGCTCTCGTGCGGCACCATAATTGCTCCTCCATCGTCCCAGACGGCCCCCACGTATGGTCGAGGTGTTCGCTTTCGCTACCTAATCTACCTTATTATGCAGGTTAACGTTCTTTCTCGGTACTCTAGGCACACACCATCGGTTAGGTAGCCTCCAGGCAAACACCGCCGGTTAGCCTTAGAACCGGCATCTGTGATCCTTTTCGACAATCCTTTCCCACGAAATGCGAGATTGCCGACAGAAATAGAGAGCACACGGTTAGGCAATCTCCTCAAATCCGCGGCTATCAATCCTCAAGCAAATGGATCAACCGTTTATTATTCCATTCCTATCCGGGAGATCCAAGGGATCATGTATTTGCCACAAGAGTTGAATCTCGGACACGGTGTCTTACCTCAGCTCGAGCTCAGCTCAGGCATCGGCTCAACTGGCTGGATTTCTGCGCAATTGGATGCTCCGCAAGTGGGCTTGCCCTTGCATTAGCGCTTGCTTCTCGAACGATCTAGGGCGGGTCAAGCTTGTGGGCCCGAAACTGGCTCCACTGACCACGCTGCCTGTCTCGTGCCCGTTCACGGCGTCGCGGGCGCAGCCCGGGGGAGATCGCCACGCGGACCGTCCTCACGGGATCGTTGCTGGCCGCTCTTTCATCTGAGCACGAGCAAGCCATCATAAGTGGCGACGGTGAGCGGGTCTGGAAAGTAACGTTATCGTGGAGGAAGAAAAAAAGAGCACTGAGCAGGTTGCCCACTGCGCCAAGTCGACGGGAACTCAGTTGAGCCCCGTCGTCCGTCATGGTCCGTCGTGCCCACAGAGCCACATTGGGTCCGGCCGAGCGTCGTACGATCGCCCATTGCCGAAGCGAGGAGCAGGGGGCGAGCCGGGATGGCGCTGTTGCTCCGGGGGAGGCTGCATCAAGGATCCACTTCTCATCAACCCGATTCTCCAGAATTGTCTTTCGATTTTGCCCTTCGAGAATTTCCTCTGGAACCGTGGCGGCCATTCGCCCGGCCGCCGCACATTCGCACATGGCTTTCACCCTGGTACCCCGAGATTGCCGCCACGAGGGCGCCCACGCGACCTTGCTCGGGAGTTCACGGGCTTTCCTGGAGCCTTGATTCGCTGGGATTCCACCCGAGTACCCTGTGCGGCGTTGTTGAGTGAATCTGATGAGGTCGACATGGCATGATGCGCCGATCCCCGACCGTTGCGGATTTCGCGTTTAATTCTTTCCCTCCCCCGCACGCCTCTGCGGGCTTTCCGAGGCGAGCCGTGAAGGATTGTCGGTACGTATGCACCGCGGGTGATGACGGCGCCGGCGAGGCCAAGTCGTCACCCAGAGACGTGCCCAGGCTGCTGGTTCTCGTATCGAAATGAGATCCCTTGCCGCTGGCCGGGACTATTCGTAGGCCTCCATGCTAGGGTTCACCGTCAGTGCGGCGAGCGGCTGTGAAATGCTCCCAGAAACCCGGCATTGCAGGTTCTTGGATGGAAATTTGATGACTTTCAATAGTCTCTGGCGGAGCCAGCGCTAAGTCTGGGCGTGACGTTGAAGCTCTTCGCCCTCGAGACGCGAGAAGCAAGCAGCTGCTAGCATGCTACATAGTACTGTGTAGTACGAGCACTTGCCTACTTCGGCCTCAATCCAGCCTCAATCCCGGCCGCAAGGTTGAAAAGCTGTCGTTCATCAAAGACGGCTCAGTGTCAGAGCGTGGCTCCCGTCGGGGTTAGTTGCGTGGGGGGCACCGAGGCTGCCCCCTGCTTGACACATGGCAGCCTCATCAACAAGGGAGCAGGGATGTTGAGTTTGCGGCCCGGCACTTCTTCTCGGCCGCACATGGCACTCTGCTGCTGTCATCCCTGTCATTATCAACATCGTACGAGCTGGGGTTCCCGAGCCAGATGGTTGACTCGCCGACCCATCCCTGGACAAAGAGTCCGCGGAGGAAGAAAGCGAAACGAATTCGTAGGGCTTCGTCATGATCCACTCTTGTTTCAACCCATCTGCCTTCTTATAAACACCAGGACGACCCGGTTGCGCGTTGGGTGAAGCGTTCGTTCCATCTTTTCCACATCTTCTGTACACAGTATCTCATCCGTTTTCCCTCCGTTCCCCATCCCATTGATCCACCAAAAGGAACCATGGCGCTCACATACCAGCAGTCCAAGCTGGTCAAGGACACCATCCCGGCCCTCCGGGAGCACGGCGAGCAGATCACAACCACATTCTACAAGAACATGCTGCGGGACCACCCGGAGCTGAACAACTACTTCAACAGCGTCAACCAGAAAAATGGCCGGCAGCCACGGGCCCTGACCTCGGTCATCCTCAACTACGCCTCCAACATCAACAACATCAGCGAGCTGATCCCAAAGTTTGAGCGCATGTGCAATAAGCACTGCTCGCTCGGCATCCACCCGGAGCACTACGAGATCGTCGGAAAGTACCTGCTCCGGGCCTTTGGCGAGGTCCTGGGGCCGGCTATGACGCAGGCCGTCTTTGCCGCCTGGGAAAAGGCGTACTGGCTGCTGGCCAAGATGCTTATCGGCCGCGAGGCGCAGCTGTACAAGGACTTCGAGAAGTGGTCGTCGTGGCGCAAGTTCAAGATCGACCGCGTGGTGCCCGAGGCCGAGGACATCTACTCCTTCTACCTGGTGCCGCAGGACGGCAAGAAGCTGCCCGAGTTCTTCCCCGGCCAGTACGTCTCGCTCCGGATCCACGGCCCCGAGGGCTACATGCAGGCGCGCCAGTACTCGCTTAGCGAGGCCTGGAGGGAGGACTACTACCGCATCAGCGTCAAGCGGGACGAGGGCGCGCGCTACTCCAACTCGGTCTCCAACTCGTACTTCCACCCGGGCTTGGTGTCGAACATGCTCATTGACCACATGGCCGCTGGCTCCGTGGTTGAGCTGTCCCACCCGGCCGGCGACTTCTTCCTTGACGTCAACAACACGAGCAACATGCCGCTCGTACTGATCTCGGCCGGCGTGGGCGTCACGCCCATGGTGGCCATCGCCAACACGGTCGTCAAGAAGCAACCCGGCCGGCACATCTCGTGGATCCACGGCTCACGGCGGAGCGTCCCCTTCGAGGAGCACGTCGCCCACCTGCGGCGCCACAACCCCAACTTCCGCACCAACATCTTCAAGACGCACCTGGCGAGCCGCGACGTCGTCGGCGTCTCGTACGACTATGACTTCCGCATGGATCTCACCAAGGTTGGCGCCGAAGATCTGTACCTCCAAAACAGCGGGACCGAGTATTTCATCTGCGGGCCCGAGCAGTTCATGCTGGAGATGTCGGATTACCTCAAGGCCCAGGGTGTCGGCGCCGCTCGCGTCAAGTTTGAGCTGTTCTCGACCGGCGATCTGGCGTTCAAGCACCCCTGATGAGCGGCGAAGGAGGGAGGTGGCCGGAAAAAAAGAGTCGTTTCTGATTTCGTTGTTTTTACATCCAAGTTCAAGCCAACAAAACTGGGAGATGGAGACTTCGATACCCTGGGTCGGTGTTTTTCTGGCGTTTGGTTAGCATCTTTCATCGCATTGGGGGTTTTAAAATTCGGGTCAAAGCGATGGCGTCGCAAGAGGGCATTCATGGAGAACAGAGAAAAGTATCTGTGTTGAGGATTAGTATCCGAGGGTTAATAGTTAAGGTAGATAAAAGCATAAGAGTCGTCTCCTCGAGGCAGTTTCGCAGCTGCTGGGACACTTTACCTTCTTTTCTGTTTAGCGAAGAAACGCTCAACAGCAGTTGTGTCATTGTGACGATATTACACAACAGCTCAGGCCTAGTCCCAATGCATGTGAAGAATCCAGCGTTCTGGTGTTTTCAGATGACAGCTCCAGGGTTGTTCCTCTCACTCAGGCTGTCTCATCTCAAGTCCTCTTCTGCTGTCGCCGAAATCCGAACCCCGAAGCCCGAAGCCCAGAATCCACATGCTTCAACTCAGAGTCACCAACGCCACTCCCCCGTGCGACGTCCCTACTCGAAACACGCCGTGTTCTCTTCCCTAGTGGCTCAAGGCGTCAGTGATATCATTCACGTATGGATACCGTACCACAAGCACCCCTGGTACAGTTCATCCCAGTCCCAAGAGGTACGATATGACGAATTCGCATGTGTTACCTGCCTCAGGTAACAAAGCTTAAGACTGTCGGCCAAAGAACCACCAATCGGTTAGGTTGGCTCGAAAGTACCCAGACATCTGATCCACGGTGTGCCCGTGCCCGTGCCCATGGAGGTCGAGCAATGGAACTGTACAAAGACTTCTGGCTAGGGCATCTGGAACACGTTTGTGAACCGTTGTCTAACTGGCCCGAAAGCAACTTGCTTGTGTAGGTAGAAAACACACTCAGACTCAGATCACATGTCGCGAACACCAGCTGAAACTTGCAACCAGCACGCCAAGTGCTCCCAGAAACAAGAAAGTTTGAAAAGGGGGTTCACTGGCTCACTTCGGGAAAAAGGGAAGGATACGGTCCCTCGCGGAATCTCATCACGCACCTCCCGGAGTGGCCGGAGTGGCCGGAGTCGCTCCAGTTGTGGCGTTTGGACCCGCGTGCTCTTTCCGCTTCTTGGATGACACAGCACTGCAACTGCCACAGCCCCAGGCAAACCTTGGGAATTCGAGGGCCCAAGGGCAATCATCCTTCCATTATTATTAAATCAGGGCTAGTCGTTTTCTCCCACGGCCCCGGCAAAAAAAAAAACTCCTCCTCCGGACCAAAACAAATCCTTCGTACATACCCTACACAATCCATCGCGTCGGCGAAGCAAGGCCGTGGCCGCTTCGCAGCGGCCTCGGCCAAAAGTAAGCGAGGCGTCAGCGGGACCGCCTTCCTCGTCGTCGGCAGCGGGGGCGGTCCTGGGCCGTTGGTGTTATCAGCACAGCCCAGCGAGATGGTTCGTTACCACTTCCCCTCAAAGACGCCATACTCTAGGTCGCTCAGCTTCCTGATGTCTTCGTCGGTCAGTGGCGTGCAGCCGCCGCAAGAACACCGGAAACCGTACGTCGAGTATAGTCCGATGGTCGATCCGCCGTAGCTGATCGAAAGCTCAGTGTCCGCTGGGACCACGTCTTGACAAATGGTGAGTGAGAGGACCCCACGCTCATTGTCAAATACGTACTGGACATTCCGAGCTGCGACGCAAGCATGGTTGAAGCGCGATGCAATCTCAAAGATTGCGAAGCCGCCTGGGACGAGAAATCTATTCCGGTCAGACGAAATGATGCTGATAATTTTAGTCTTGCAGAAGAAAGCATGAGACTTACGAGTTCAGCCGCTGGATCCGCTGGATCCGGCTGTACGGGTCTCCATCGCTGCCGTGAAGGCTCAGGTAGGCCTTCTTTGCCGCCTCCGAGAGCTTGTCGTAGTCCGGCATGAGCGAGAAGTGGGTGGTCCTCAGCAGCGGCAGCTCGACCAAGATGGTCTGGCCTCTCCGAAGCTCCCGAGCGGCGAAAGCTCCCAACCCGCCCAGTCTTGACGGTCGGATCTGAAAAAACTCCTCGAAGTCCCTCTTCGCGGGACTCGCCGGAGAGGGCGGCGGCGGCGGCGGGCAGTTCCCCTGGTCCAGGGGGTCCTCCTCTTGCTGCCCACCGCCGCCTCCATTCCCAGGAGGGCTTTGTGTTCCGGCGCCGTCGGAGCTGCCGGCCTCGATGGGCGCCACGAGCTCGGTGATGGCGAGGGGGTCCTGGCCTTCGTCGCTGTCGTCTTGGCGATCGGGCTCTTGGACCTCCTGCCTGGGCAACGCGACAAGCAACGGAGGGGATCTGTTGAGGGTGCCGTCCGATCCCCTCGTTTTCAGCGCGGCCAACAACTCCTGAGTTCTACCGGGCTCTATGTCAACACCCCGCATCGGCTCGACCGTCGACGGACAATCATTCAAGAACATACCGTGAACAGGAGGCGGAGAGCTTGGTCTCGTCAGCGTGACGTGCTTGGCTGTCGTTGCACTTGTCTGTGTTGATTGGCCATCCGCAAGAGAGCGTTCCGAGCTTCTCGTTGGAGGGTTTGTTGAGGGCGGCAACCTGCTGGACAATACCGCTGAAGGCATTCTCGCCGCCTGCTTTCAAGTGGAGACGTGCGAGATGGTTGGCCAAAACAGTCGTCTTCGCGACGGACTTGGGCTTGCCTTCAGGGTGGGGGTGATTTAGCGCTGGCGTGAATGTCTAGGGTCATGGTGAGCTCAAGGTCCTGCTCCAGAACGTGAACGGCGGACTGACCTTCGAATCCTTTATAGGCTCGGCGCTGTCCATGAGGGGTGCCATTGAAAGTTCAATGCCATGTCCGTCGGCAGATCCAGACTTGATTATGCTGTCGAAAGCAGGATCCTTGGTCTGATCTTCAGCTTTGGCCGATGGGACGGTGACCATGAGGTCGTTTTTGGTCTCTTCGGATGATGACATTTTGAGGGGTTCCCTTGCTCTGGGAATAGTTCTGGTGGGAGAATCTCGCGAGATCTGGTGTGGTCTGGGATGCCCGCCGTCTGCTGGATTGAGTCAAGTCGCGCTGGTATGTTGTTCGGACCGGTTGCTTGACTTCCTGGTGCTGGTTCTTGAGCAAACACCGGAGAGCTTGATGGTTGTGAGGGTTCACTGCGCAAACAATCGTTGCGTCCTTTTTCTTTGGCTCTGGCCGGAGGGGGATGAAGGCTTTCTTGTGGCGTGTCGCAACAATCGACTGGGTGTCAGGCGAACAATCGCGAGGCCCGACTAGCACCTTTTGCGATCGCAATTGAGTTGGTGGGAAGGGGAGGAGTGGGTTCTGTCGGGGGTTGTGGTTAATGTTCAAAGGTGAAGGAAGTGAGGGACAGCGATGGCTGCTTGCTTGTCGGCGCGCCTTGTGGATTGAGAAGAGAAGGAGTTGGCCTGACGAAGGAGAGGAGGATATGGTATCAGCCAGGGAGGAGGAGGGTTGGGTTCTCGATGATGGTTGAGGAGGATTGGGAAGTTTGAGGCTCGGTTGGAGCAGGGGAAAACAAAGAGTCGCTGGTGGCGACGAGAAGACGGTCACCCGACAAGTCGACGGCCTCCGAACGCAAGTTACGACGAACCAAGCCTCTTCGTTTGGCCTTGGTGATGGGGTCGAGTCGTTCTGGCACAGCTGAAAACGCCCTGTGCCTCAATGAGAACTGGAAGTGGTCGATGAGTACTTTGAAGAACGCGGTTGGTCTTGGTGGAAGAGCGCGGTCGGTCTTGGTGGAAGAACGCGGTCGGTCTTGGTGGGAAGAACGCGGTCGGTCTTGGTGGGAAGAACGCGGTCGGTCTTGGTGGGAAGAACGCGGTCGGTCTTGGTGGGAAGAACACGGTCGGTCTTGGTGGGAAGAACGCGGTCGGTCTTGGTGGGAAGAACACGGTCGGTCTTGGTGGGAAGAACACGGTCGGTCTTGGTGGGAAGAAATTTTCCACCCGACGCGTTAGGTAGGGGGGGGGGGTAGCGCGAAGGGGGAGAAGGGAAGGAACGAGAGCGGCGCAATGCTGGCTGGCCTCCTGGATGCTCTTCTCATCCGCGCCACGAGAGAACGCTGGCAGTTCTTTCCGAAAGGCTGCTAACAGGAGAGTTCGAGCAGGGAAAGGCTCTCAAAGGATTGGGCTTCAACTGAGGGAGAATGGGGGATGCCGCGAGACCAACAGAGAAGGGTGTGGGAGGGATGGGACCCCCAGGAAGTGTTGGGGGTTCCAGGCTTCCCACTTCACGGCAAGAACGACACGGCTACGCGACTCTGGACGATTTTGCAAGTCACGCGCCTGGAGAGAGCATGATATTCCTCCCAGAGTTGAGTTGATGGGCTTGGTTGCTGTTATTCACGGCATTTTAGGTCAAAGTCAAGAAAGACTCGTGTAAAAGTGCAAGCTGGGTCCAAGGTTGACTACCACACCTGAGCTATATTCTGGGATTCACTCTGCGAGTCTTCATGCTCAAAGCTGACACCGCTGCTGTGGGTGGTCATGGGCATTTTATGCCCACACTCCGTTCAACCTTTGCAACCCACAGTGCCGCCAAAGGCTCTCTACCTTTGACTATGGCGGAAATATCATGACTCTCGGCTTATCCAGCCGAGTTAGTAATGCCGTTTAAGGGTATCTCAGACCAAGCCACCACAAGTGTCTTGAATGAGCGGCAGACGGACCTGCTGACTGCTCACCAGCTTGGGTTGGGGGAGTTATCAGCATATGGCGTGCTCCCAGTCAACATCCTCTCGTTTTTTGCATCCGCTGTCAATTCCAGCAACTCGATCTTGGGGCTTTGTTCATGTTGTCGGTGGCAACCTGCCCAAGACTCATGGCTGTGAATCGTCATTTCACCAATCTCGCACTACCACACACTAATAGCGTTTGTTGCACAGGGGTAAATGAAACACACTCGACTGGTACACAGTATTCATCCCTCAAATACTAGAGGCTAGCTTATTGGACTGTTCTTTTCAGTCATGCAAGTAGCCGGGCATCTACCCACACACGATGCACGGGACGACACATCGAACGTGGTGTCTTGAATTATAGTCCTGAACAGAACATCTATCTAATGCCAATCTTTATTGGGTAGTTAAGGTAGGTTTGCCACGCAACAAATAACACACTGTATCATGTTGAAGTTGTCGTGTCCAAAAGAACTTGGAGCTTTCACAAGAATCTGCCTGTGGAGGGACAGCCTTTGAGAGGTCAACCTTTTGAAGATGGCTGTTCCACAAAACACATGTGCTTGATGTCAGACTCAAAAAGCCGACCACACTTAAAGTTGCACCTGGAGGGTGACGACATTTGGGACACAAAAGTTCCCTTCGAAACGAGACACAACACTCTCGCCAAATCTTGTCAACCAGCGTATCTTGCCTTCGAGTACTTGTGGCTCTATGCTGGGGTTGTGGGATAGACGCAATCTGTGAGAAGGTCGACCTACAAAAAGGACGGAAATTTCCTAGTTCCCCAAGAGGCTTCTCGAGTCGATTCAACCTCGACCCCTGAATCAGGGATCACCTATAAGTTTTTTGCGAATCACAACAGCAGAGAGCAGGCTTACTACAGAAACCATGTTCTCAATTTTTACTCTCGCCTTGACCGTCATCAATAGCAGCATTCTTGCTGCCACTGCCCCGGTCCTCATCCCACACCACGCTCTGCTCAGCTCACCACCTTTCAACACACCTTTGCCGCCACCACCTCCCTTTGTATTAGGGAGCAGCTGGTTTGCACGGCTTCCTAAACACCAAATGCCATATCCAATTGGCCATTTTGGCCGCTCAAGCCATGTTCAGTTGACCAGCAGCCCAGCCCCTGAATTTCTGAACTCTACGACGGTCACCATCTGGGTCGACCCCACGCCAGTTGCCCCAGCAACCACCGTGCCAACTGCGTCACAGGGCTTATTCACACCCAGTGCAGTTGGCACTCTGACCAAAACGGTGACGGTGACGCTCCCAGTGGCGACGTTTACCCCAGAGGCCAGCACCATCACCGTCACAGCTCGTCCCACGGCGCCCTCCACATCGAACAGCACCAACCAGTCAGGGGTACGGTCGATGACGATACTGCAGACGGCCCCGTTTACTACGACAGACTTGCCTGCTGTTACCGTTACGGGATTACAGACGCTCACGAGTGTCGTGGTTATTCCCATGGCAGAGACGGCAGCTGCTAAAAACGTCACTGTAAGGCTGCTCAGTCCCGGGTCGAGAATGCGAACAGTTTGACTGACAAGGATTCATTCACATCTTCCCACCCCACAGGTTGTCACTATCTTCTCGACTGTAACTGCTTAAATCAAGGTATTTGCGTGGACAGGGCTTGGTTGTGAAGGGGGTCGGCATCTGTCTGTCGGTCTGAGAAGCCACACTGGGTGTCAATTTGGCAAGAAACTCCGCCTCTAGCTCCGACTCCGTTGGCTTTTGCTGCAGCCTTCTCTGCCCGCAGCGGTCCAGAGCGACCCTAAAAGGCGGCCATAATGCGCGAGGCGCTGGAGCCGAGGGGCATATCAAAGGTCAGCTGGGTCCGATTCAAGTGGGCCAGATATTTGTGGAATACAACAAGCCTCCTTTTGCAGGGCTTTGCTCTTTGTTCTGCCGCCTTGCCGGGGTAAACCAGGAACAGGACCGTTTGCCAACAAACGTCACATGGCCGGGCTTGTTGGGTGGCTTGACCAGGAGTCTCCGGAGTGGGACCTAGATCTTGAGCTGCATCTGTGGGCAGGGGAGGGGCTTTTCAGTGGGAATGCAAGCTGTGCAAGCGTTATGCATGCCGCAGGCTATGTACATCAGGAGAGCAAGCAACTTCTCGAAGTTGTAGTGGAAAGAGATCCAGGGACAGGGCGCAGAAATCTATTCAAGGCACCCACAAACAGGGGCCCAGGACAGACAGATAATTTCGAAGGAAGCGCAGAATGATTGCCAGTATGCCTGGGCTTCTTTTGAGGCTCTGGAGTGCCAAGTTTAGGGAGTCTGATGGCCGTTGACATGCCCTCCCGCCTCAGCTCCTGTCAAGGGCAGCGTGGATAGGCCTCGCAGTGCTCCAGGCGCTTGCGTGGAGACAGCCTGGGACGGAATGCGGGGGACTTGAATCTGGGGGGGGCCTGGGTCAAGGCTCGGTGCATCCATTGTCAATCAAACGGAGCCCGATGGCCAAAGTTTAGGCGCCCCGAGAGCGCTATCCCAGCGCCTAACGATGCCGTGGGCCTTCACCTGCCCCCCCTTCCCAGCAATGGCAGACAAAGGGAGAATGACGGGAGTGTTGGACTCTCAGGGCGCCAACTGCCGATTGCGCCAGAAAACACCCAATGGATGAACAATACCGTTATCGGCGTGGACTCTTGGGGCATCAGGGGGTGTCAGAAGCAGCAGGGGAAGAGCCTCGTGTTGACGCCCCCCAACCCGGCAGGCATACTGCCCGCCTCCAGGTGAGTTGCGCTTGGAAAGCATGCACAGCAACACAACCGTGCGGCCGATCTTCGCATCGTTTGCAGCCGAGATATTTCGGTGTGTTTGGCGTCGAGACGGCCGAGACACTCGACGGCGGGAAATCGCCTGAGAACCAGTTGACAGCCGGAGCAAGAGGGTAATGTGAGAGTGCCGTGGTGCCGTGGTGCCGACCAGGGACGGGATATTGGGCCGGAGGTCTAAACAACGGGGGGTCCTGGCATTTTCAATGAGGCGGCTGTAGGTTCGGGGGTTGTAACCACAGGTTGCAGCGCAAGAACAGGGCCTCCCTCTTTGTGAAGGCAGACTCGCGGTCAACTTCGCCTGTCAACCCGGAAGCCTTTGCCGGTGTTGGCGTGCGAGGTGTCGTGCAAAAGGCCGACCAAGGATTCAAAGGCGGCAGGCGAGCCGAGAGCCTGGCCTAACGCTGCACGACTTCGCAGGCAGGAAAAAAGCGCTTGGTCCTGCAGGGCTGCAGCTTCCTCGAGGGCGGCGACGCCATGTCTCGGTCTCTCCAGTGGCTTCTGCCTGTTTGACTTCCAGTGCTTCTCTCCCAGATGAGAAATGCGAATTTCATTCGCCGGCCCTTCCCCCCTCGGCTCTTAGCGCCAACAAGAAAGTTGCAACGGCACGACAATTATGGGGCCGCCCGCCAGCACACCCACCACGCTGCGCCAATGCCCCGCGAACTGGAATTTGATTGCGACAAACATCCATGATAGGCACGCTGCGGTCCACCCGCGCCATCACGACATTCACCGCTGCGGGAGGGGAAGAGCACGGGTGCGCGTGCTTGGATGGGTGTGAGTCTTCCTGCTGCGCCGTTTTCCTGCCTCTAAAGTGTCTCGGGGCCGCTTGATCCCCAGCCAGGCCCTATCTGACGTGGCACCGCATCCTGCCGCTTTTCAGGGCCGCCGCCATGAGCCCGAGTCCGCCATGATGGTGGGTGGCTGCCAAAAGCAACCGTGGTTATTTTAGGTGACACGGCCAACTCCAAGCATCCAGCAACACTTGCAACGACTTGCCAGGGCGGAGCGCCAAGCCAAAACCCAGCATTTCGCGCGGCCATTATCAAAGACCGCAAAGCCACAAAGACTCAAGATCCCACAGACGGCGCCCGCCACTGTCGAGGGGTTGAGCTCGGAGACATTTCAGGGCTGCTCGTCGCAACCACAACACGACACGGGATATCCAGCCAATCATCGTTCGATTACGGTCCCGACCGCCTGGAACCGAGATATTCGCACTGTGGCAGGGGTCGAGGGGGATCTCTGGTTGGACAGGGCTTGTGATGCCAAGATGCAGTTGGTTCGACAAGTGCTCATGGGAGCGGGGCTGATGGTCGGCTTTCATAGGCCATGGGCATGCCCTCCCATCTGCACCAGGCCCTCTTGAGACACCGCCTGCCTCGCCTAGGCCGCTGGGTGGGTGTGTTGTGCTCGAGGGGTTTCCAGCGCGCTCCCCGTTCCCCTCCCACGGCCTCTCTCGGACAGTGCCCAGAAAGCCAGATCAAGCAGGGAACGAGACAAACTTGATTTCCTCTTTTGCTGTGGAGGCTCTGGGGCTCATGAAGCCACGGCCCATCTCTCTCCGAAGGACTGCGTCTTCCCCTTCTGTGTGGACATGCAGTGCGCAACCGTCAGCCCGAGGCAATAGTCGCCATGCAGCGCGACTTGCAGCACGCCCCCGCCAACCCGCGGGATTCGATCGGGGACCCCTGTCGGCGAGCAAGGCAAGCCTCTGTGCGCAAGAAGATCGCCCGCCCGTCTCCAGCGCGCGTCAGTCGGCTTCTTTGGGCTAGTGCTGCATGAATGATGCCTTCAGAAATTGCCGAGGGCATCATCGAAGGAATCGCCAACTCGCACGCCGTGTTCCGAACCTCCCCGTCCGGGACAGGGCCCGGTAGAAACCACCCCAGGTCGTTCGGGAAGTCCAAGGCAGGCAATTCGCGGCCGAGGACCCTCATGAACCACCCCCGCTCGGCACCAATCCAGGATTTTCTTCACAAGTTCTGGCATTCCTCTCTTCGCCTCCGCTCCCTCCCCGAAATGTTTTCCCAACCTCCCAGAAGGTTTGCTACTTGAAACGTGGGGGCCACATGAGAAAGCAATCCCCGCGATTGTATCCATTTCAGGGCTCTCGCATTCACACATCAGAATAACGTTATCTCGGCTCGCCGTTTTCCCTGCCGACTCCACGCCACTCGAGGGAATCGGGCCAGCGGTGGCACCCTGACTGGGGTCCAGGCCCTGCCGAGAGGCTATCTCCTAGCCTCGATTCCCTTCTGCAGGTCTCGCAGGGCGTTGCCAATCACGTTGTGAGCGGAGGGTCAGCGACTCTGGCAGCCCGGCGCTTCTTCTGTCCATCCAGACCCCAGTACGTCCGGAGTACAGACTAGGGTACGTCGAACGGTCGGTCGGCCGCGTTCCGTCTTTGTCAGATGATCTCTCCGGCATCAACTTTCGTCTCTCGTCCGCTCCATTCACACCTTCCATTATCTTGGCTTTCTCATCGCGGCGCACCTATCCCTATTCCGTCAACAACGTGGCAAACTGTCGTGTTCATCTCTAGGGGTCTTTACGACAGCAATCCTGTTCCCGGTTTCAACCCTCCTGGGACAGATCGGTCCAGAAAACGTTGAGCATTTGCTCGGGAGGTCCCTGCTTCCCGTGAGCCAACCCGTCCGTGACGGGCAAAAACACGGCGCCTCCCAGACACGACCCCGTTTTGAGACCAGTCAATCAGACTTCTCCCCTTCAGCTGCCGAGCACGCACACACTCCGCTCCCGAACGGGCACAGGCAGTACCTGCCACCCATCCCTGTCTCAACACTTCCCAAGCCTGGCAGGGTATAAGGAGTCGAGGCACTGTCTCTCTCCATACGTTGTCCTGCACAACCCTCGCCTCTCCTCATTCAGAACTTCCCCCCAGGCATCTTCGGAATGGCCATAGTCACCCCCTACTTACCGAAACAACATCACTTTGAAGGTCCATTCCGCCGCTTGCTCGCACCAGCTCCCAGCTGTCAAGTGCCCGCCATGTCCCATCCGAGGCGTGGCATGGTTTACAACCACGACGGAAGCTATGCCGCTCCGGTGACGCCGCCCAGTCCCTCAGAGACATGCTCTTCCGCGCCCTCCCCAGCCTCGTCAACCACTTTATACGCGGCGCCATATAACTCTGATGGGTGCTATGCCGCTCCAGCGACGTTGCCCAGTCCGTCGGAGGCACGCTCTTACTCGGTCTCCCCAGCCTTGCCACCGAGTTCATACGCAGCGTCATACGCCGCCGTCCCCGCGCACCAGGCCAGCGTTGTACGAACCCTTTCGCCCTCAGTCGGCGACCCCATGGCAGCCTCGATCATGTATCCGAGAAACTCCTCCTACCCGGAATTTGCCCATCACCACACGCACGCAAGCCAGATCCCGCACACACCGCTTCCATCGCAACTTCTGCAGGCTCAGTTTGCGCCCCCGCTTCCCATTCACCCGCCGATCGAGATCTCAAGACCGCTCCCGCGACACCCCTTTTACAGCGGCTATCCAGCTGGTCCTCTGCCGCAGCAATCAGCTCCGATGTGGGGCCACACCCACGGCGCTCTCTATCCGTCCGTCTCTACGACGAGTTACCATTCGCCGCCGGTTCTATCGTCGTATCAGACGTCGGAACTGATGCGCCATGCGTCCATGATGCAGACCCCAGAGCCTCCCACGGTGAAGAATGAGGATCGCCCGGTGGGGAAGTGCTTGAAGGAGCTGCCGCCCAACGTCATCTACGAGATCTTGAAGCTGATCGGCTGGGTCGATTGCTGGAGCGCCTTCCACACCTGTCAAATGTTCAGGGCCAACTTCGACCCCCACAAACTGCCGTACGCCTTGAAGCTGGCCACTCTCTTGGACGTGGAGCGGTCCTGCGGGACCTGGGAGTGTGAAGATTCGGATGCCCCCAAACCGAAAAAGGGGAACAAGAAGCCTCCCTCTCGATGGCTGGCGTGTTACCACTGCTTTACGCGCAAGAGGTTTGAACACTTCGAGCAGTTCAAGTGGGGTACTTCGACCTCCAAGAAGGCGGACGACACCAAGCAGAGCACGAGGAAAAGGAGCTCGACGCCGGCGGTGAAACTGGAGCAAGGTTACAGATCCCCGTCGACGAGCTCGGTCCGAACGCCTTCTCCAGCCAACCCACACTACGATCCCACTCTGACGGGGAGCAGCCTCCGGGCGTCAGCGGCTTCTCGGGGCCCCCGAACCGGCCCCGACAGGGACGGTTCCTCTCCCCGCATCATGGAGACCTGGGGCGTCCGACGCTTCTGCATCGAGTGCGGCCTGAAGAAGGGATTTTACCGCCCGGGCAACCTGATCGAGGTGCAGGACCCGAACAACCCAAAGGCAGCGTACTGGGTCTGCTCGTGCCGCAACCTCTTCGAACGCTCCCAGAAGACTACATGCGACGATTGTGGCAACTATGCTCCGCTTTCCCGTCCCACCTGAAGCTGGACTTGATGACGGCCTTCGCTCGGCACCTTGGCTGGATGGAAGAGCAGCCTTGAGCCCCTGATTGGGGGCTCTTGAGAGGGAAAAGGTTCATGATCATGACACGAGTGAGTGGTACCACCCTGTTTGCAGTTATTGCCGACAACAGACCAGGCATGCTGACAGCCAGCGTGCTCAGGGTCGAACCGTGCTTCAACCTCAACGAGAAGCAGCCGAGAATGGCTGCGCAGCACGCTTTCATCAACACAGAGAAAGTCCAACCGCCAGAAACTCGGGCGAGGGGCACATTGCGATATGGTTGGATTGGTTTATTTAGTGCAATTCTTCGACTTATTTATATCCCACGGAGTTTGGATGAACACAGGGTTCAGGGTTCGGGAGACACATGTTTCCCACGTTTGAAAAATGTGCTCCGGTGGGTTCAGTTAGCAAGCTTTGTTTTATTCGGCGTTGTAGCGGGATTCGAATTCTTCACTTCAATACCCAAAGTTGGTGGTCTGTCACCAGTGTCCGTTCTCACCATGGCTCGCTCGTTCGCGCTCTCACCCCTCGGGACGGGGAGCACGGGTCGTGGGTCGGGCTTTTCGGGCCCGAAAGAGGCGTTGTCGAAGCTGGGGCAGGAGGACCCTGACTCCCTGAGGTGGCATGCAGCCGTCTATCGTGGTGACGGGGTGGGGACGGGGAAATGGAGTCGACACCGTTCCCTAAACGGTCGGGGAGCGGGGCAGTCGGGTTGTTGGTGCTGGTTAGCGACTGGCGTGCTTCTCGAATCCGCAAGAAGAGAGGTTGAGAGACGGGGAAGAGGCGTGCTGAACCCACTGATTAGTGCCTCGGGCCAACTTCCCGTAGGCTAACGTTGTCCCAATCTGTCAAGCAACGTGCCCGAGTGCGAGACTAGTAGATCCAGGGTGCCAGCAAGCAGTGTGATGCTCATCTGCAGGCTCTGGCGTCATCAAACGGGGAGCTCCGGGATGCGCGAGAATGATGGGGGTCGTCGTCGCGCCGAGACGCGGTGGTGTGTGTGCAGAACGGGAGACCAGCGCGGTCCTCAGCACAAATTCCTGCCGCGGAACGCGGATCCCGAGATGTCGACAGGGATCGATGCATGCGTCCATCTCTCGACAAAGTCGGTGGAGTGGAGGTTTCAAATGTGAAATCTGATCTGGCGATGCAGGCGTCGCCCACGGACGTGTTTGGCGGTGTGTGGATTTCAACCAAACTTGAGATAGTGAGGTGGGATCGCTCAAAACGGAATCTAGGAGAAGAGACGCGAATTGAGCTTCCTTTTTTTCCAGTTACTCTCCCTGGGGATTCTTGTTGCCTGTGTTTTGGTCGGTTTCGTTTGGGGGGACCGGCCGCCAGATGGCACTGATGATGGGTGGGGGTGAATTTGCTCCACTGAGCAGGGGTGCTGGATAACATGATTTGAGCTGGCTGCGGGCGGGAGACCCGCTGGCCCGCTAAAACATGGTTCTGCTTTTTCGGTTTGCCTGCCGAAACCAAGCCAGCTTGGCAAATCAGCTAACGTTGCTGTTGCTGGAGGCGCCGGATCATTCTCAACCCGACTAACAAGCTTGACGAAAACATCCCCAGTTGATCACCAGGGGGCTGAGAAACAGCACTTGTGAGGTGGTTTTCTTATGCTCGAGAACTCGATTGCGAGAGACAGCAAAGAAGGTGGCAAGCCCCGAGACGCACGCCTTTGATGTTCCGGCCCCTGGTCATTGTCAAGAAATCAATGAATCCCACACGAGGCCGAGCCAGCGAGTTGCCTGCAGGGTGCCTGGGCGGCAACACCGCCAACACCGCCAACAGCCCTCGTTCATTTGCGTTAGTTATTCGGCAGGGTCTTTGTGCAGCGCACCAGGGTTCGAGCTTTCTGCCGTTGCTGGTTGATTGCCTTGTCTCCGTATCATCTCCCTGCTTCTTCGTCGAGTCTTCACAAATGATTTCAACCGAAGTTGGACGCCTCTAGTTGGCTGCATCACCAAGACCACAGAATGGCTGCCCAGTGCCGTGTGGACGTCTTGGAGAATCTGTCATGGCAACCCCGCCGTTCTGCGGCCACCGTCTGCCAGCACCGTCCTCCCTCCCTCCCTTCGTCTGCATCTCCCTCCATGTACAAGTCCCGAGTGTTGCCGTTGCCGTTGCCTCGTGCGGCTCACGCAGCCAACGCACGAGATGCAAGTACAAAGTGTGTGTGGATGAATCCTTCGGCCGCCACGGCATCTGCCGCAGCCACATGCCCGCAGCCCGCCTCACTCCCACCGGGTTGACCCCGATGAGTGAATCAAGTATTCTCCGGCACCTTGCATTGATTGGCTGTGGTTTGGACTGTAGGTGATCTGCCTGAAACACCTGGCCAAGGTGCTGCCCTCCAACTCCTGGGAACTTCCGTGGGAGAGGGGATCACCTTCACGAAGGCTTTTGACTCGCCAGTCCGGCAATATAACCAATTCAAGCCTGACCTGCAGTTGTGGGGTTTATGCCTTGTCAGTGCCGCGCTGTTTGTTGGCCTAAGAAACCACTGGCCCAGCAGGCTCACACCCATCTGCGCCGTGAGAGACGCCACCAACACCACCACAGATACCACCCACCCATTCGGCAACTCCCAGCGAAGAGGAACACCTCTCGGCGCCCTCCTAGCATATGATACGCTGGACATCCCGGCTGTTTGCGCTGGTCACGCAAGGCGCCACACCCAGACGCCTAGATCTTGGACATCCCGATTCCGCTCACTCCCCTGCTCGTCCCGATCCACCCCCCTTCGTCGGGCTCAGAAGTTTTGTGTCACTGCTGATTTATGCGCTGTATAGAGATAGTGACAGAGTCACAACGAAAGCCTTTTTGGCTTGTGGACAAACTAAACTTGCAGAGCTGTTGAACAGTCGTCTCGGTCCCGGGACCACTAGACTGCCAGAGTCCTTCCATGACGGTGGCAAATCCTCCAGCAGCATCAGATCGGTCGCCATCGGGCCACAGATGTGGGGTTGGTCTTCTAAAGCCAACCAGACAAAGAGGTTGAAACACCAATGGGCGGTGCCGCGGTGGTGCTCCTGTCATCCATGCTGGAGGGTACTAGGTGGATTCACGCCTCGTCATCAAGGACTTGCCCACACCTTTCAGTCTTTGGCGGCTACGAGAGGGGCCGCCTGCAGAGTAGAAAAACAAGTGTTCCACGAGAAACCTGGTGCGCAACATTTGCCCCTGAGATCCCGGTCCACCTGCGCAGCGTCAACCTGCAAGAGAACATGGTTGGCTATCTACCCATCGAGATTACCGGAAGACCCGAGCACGGTGAGGTTCAAGTACTTGACCAGAAGTACTGTTGACTTCAAGCTACAAGTCGTCAAGAGCGAGAAGACAGATGCGTGCTTCACCGCTGATGGATGGGAGCCTGACGAGGCCCAACCAGGTCTCCATGATTGTAACCCAGGCGCGTTTTATTGCCAGACCGTTTTGAAACGGACGAGGAGAAGACTGAAGCAAGTGTGATGAGCAGATCGAATCGTCGGGCGCTCGTCGAGTCGCCACCCATCTTGACGCGGGGATCTTGATTCTACCATCACAGAGCTGGTTCTTGGACAGTCCATCGAACCACCCGCATATCTCGAGATGTCTCACCCAGCCCCAGACTCTAGCCAGATGATTTGGGCACTTCAATCATGCAACAAGTTTGGATGGGCGTTCATTGAGCCACAGGGGGGGGTGTGCCTGCTTTGATTCTTTAACCCCAGATCCAATTTGACAGCGCTGCATAAACCCGACATCCGGGACGCATTTTTGTAGTTACGTATTCTTTATCAATGAAATAGTTCTTAACACAATTTCCCGGCCCTTTCCGCCCTTACCGACTGGCCTTGCTCTCGATCAGTTGCTGGGAGAGACCGCCATTGGTCCGTGCGCACTGTTTACTTGCCCCTTTTCCCTTCACCATGTTCCCTCTCCGTCGCTTCGCACGAAGTATGTCCGCTGAACACAACAATAACAAGAAAAAAAGAGAGAGACGGGTATAAGAGACTCTGGTAGTCGGCTGGTTTACATCGGCCGCTTTATACCCACCAAAGCCAGCGCAACCAATGCAGTCTCTCACCGTACTCCCCATAGGGGAGACAACCGGAGACGCAGAGACCGGGTCTCCAAGGGTACTGGCATGCAATCCGCAAGTTACTCGGGCAAACAGAACGTAAGCAGTGGTACCGTTGTATGCTGGGCGTGCAAAATTGACTTCCACAGCCCTGACTGCCACGCAACTGGTTGGCAGAGCTCTGGAGTCGATCACGCGTGGCTGGGATTGAACATCGGTGTCTCCAAATATGACACTAATTTTATTTTCACTTCTGCCCCCCGAGCCGATACGGACTGCGCCGCAAGATGAGGCCGGGGTTCAATAAAGCTCAACGCAACTTGGTCCGAGGTCTCAAGAGCCAGCTCCAAGCGCATCAACCCCCCCAAGTTAAAAGATAGCAAATGCATGCCCACACCCGCCATCTCCGCACCTCTAAATCGACGGAATGCAAAAGTCAATCCAGGTGCCCAAGTAGTCCAGCCGGGAGCCTCGAGACTCAGCGGCTTTGTAAATAGTCTGAAACTCCTCAAAGTTGAGTCTGCCCCAACCGCCGCGCGCCTTGGCCTCCTCTTCGGCGAGGTCCAGGCGCTTCCAGTTAATCAGGGTGCTCAGAGGAATAGACTTGGGCGAAGAGATGTCGGGCTTAGCACCCGCCGTCTTGGCCGGTTTTTCCGTTGACTTCTCCGAATGACCTGACGAGGACGATGGTTTGGCAGTTTTCCCCGTTTCTACCGCGGCCGTCGGCCTTGCTTCAAGCTCGCTGATCACTGTGTTTGGGCGGAACTGAGGCATCGTGGGGTCGCGGTAGGTTTCGGAATCGGCCGAGGAGGGCTCTCCAGCAGCGGCATCAATTGCGATCAATGGCGGGAGGGAATCGTTATCGTCATCGCTAGTTTCCGCTTCTTCGTCTGCCTGTGAGGCGGCGGAGGGGTCGATTGTATAGCCGCTGGTGGTAAGCAGCTGCTTTAACGACTGGTCTTGAGAAAGTTTGGACAGATCCGCCTCGGTTTCCTTTTGCTCCTCAAGGTTGATCGACTCAAACGCTGGCCTGTACTTGTCGCGCAGCTCCTTGGTCTCGGCAGCCTGGACGGCAAGATCCTCTTTCATTTTGAAGAGGGTGTCGACAATCTCGTTGAAGGCCTGCTGACTGACTTGGTAGAAGATCTCCTTGCCTAAATCCCGCTCGGCTTCGGGAATCTCCATGCCTCCCCATCTCTCGGGAATGCTTCTCGAAGAGGTCGAAGGGTTGGATCTGATGTCGAACTCGTCTGGATCCTCGGCGAATCTCACCTTGGATGACGATCGAGATCGCGTAAATAAGGGGGCCTGGGCTGTTTTCGCATCCTCAGCCGAGCCGTTAAGATGGGCGAGGACGTCGTCGTCATCGCTCCAATCGTCAGGGGGAACCATGCCCTCCTCTTCATCCAGGTAGAACTGCCTCCTCTTCCAGCGGTCAAACAGCTTCCTTCGCGCGTTGACTCTCAAGCGGCGGGTTGACGCAACCCTGTAGGAGTTCTGGCGCCGCTCCCGATCGCCCGGTGCAACCTCATCGCCATCTGAGGACCTGTTTGCGCCATTGCGATTTTCAACCCCAGCGGCTGCAGACCCAGCAACGCCATGTTCTCCAGGATTAAGGGAGTTCTCATCTCCGCCGTGAGCGTCCTGCTCGTCGTTGCTTCGACCTTGGCGGGCACCACCATTTACGACGACTAAGAAGTCGTCACCATCGCGAGTCTCTCCGAGGAGAAGGGCGGGAAGCTCGCTGATCCGGGTTGGTGGGTTCAGGAGACCATTGAGATACTCTAGCCCGGAGGCTCTCTCCCCTGGTGGCCGTGTGTGATCCACGAGGGGCATGAAGACGGTTTCGGGGACATGGGCCTGCCTGGTAAATACGCTGGTCAAGACAGACTGGCGGTCGGAGGTGTCATGCGTGTCCTCATTGAGAGCACTGGTTGCGCCATCTGTGATGTGGACCTCTCCGGTGTTGAGGTTAATGACTTTGCCCTCCATTGGGCGGTCGGTATCGGCATCGGAGAACCCGCCCTCGCGACCAAACAGGCTGCTCAGCGGCTGCCTGCTGGTCACAAGCTGTTCGACCTCGGTGGAGCTCATAACCTGGTCATCGAGGCCATCGAGGATGTCCCTATGCATGTGCTTGAACACGATGTAGTAGGCTCGGAACAGGCGTAGGCAATCACGGCGATTGATGTAACCGTCGCCATCTATGTCGTAGCCCTTGAATACCCTGCCAAGTCTGTCCTTCCTCTTGCGATATGCGGTGCCGCGAAGGAACTCGGAGAAGCCGATGAGGTCGTCGTTGTTGTCGTCGTAGAAGGCAAACATGCGGTCGTGCAAGAGATTCGGAGCAATATGCCTGTAGCCCCCCGAGGGCACCAGGTAGCGCTCAAATGTCTTGCGGTCCATGGCCAAGCCGAGCTCGTCGGGATCCTCCCGCCACTCCGTATTGGCCATGAAGGTCCACTGCTCCCAGAGAGCCTCCAGCTCGGGGCGTTCGAAGCCTGTCTCCTTGGACAGGCGGGCCATCAGGTGCTTGGGCAAAAGCCGGAGACAGTTCTCGGGGTCGCCCGGGTACCACACCGGCTGGGGCGGGCGAGAACCGAGGCGCGGAACGGGGACCCGGATTTTGGAGAAGATGTGCGTCTTGATGTGGAGGCCTTGCGCCTCGCACGTCTCGCAAAGATCGAAGTCGGTGCAGTTGGCACAGCGGTAGCGGATGCCGCGGATCGGGTTGATGCCGCAGCCGTTGCATTGGCAGCCTCGGTGGACATAGGCATTGCGGCGGGCATTGTCTTCGGACACGCGGAAGAGCAAGCTAACAATGTTCTGGCCGGCGCGCTGCTGCTGGCCACCAAACTGGATGTTCCCGTCGTCGTACCAGTTGTCCTCAAGCACGTGCTCGTCGGCGACCGTCTCGGCATCGTTCAAGGGCCGGACCGTGTTCACTTCGATGTTCTCATCGGCGTGAGACTCGACCGACGTGGTGGAGGCCTCGGAAGGCTCGCGGGTGTGGCTGCGGACGGCATCCGGAAGCGAGCGCCTGCGATGACGGATGGCGTTGCTTCGGTGGAGGCGACGATCGGGTGCGGGTTCGGGGAGCGGCGGGTTGTAGACGCGGTAGCAGAAGTAGCCCAGAGACGCGGTTGCGGCAAGCGACAAGATGGCGAGGCTGATGCGCTGCCTGGTCAGCGTCGAGGCTGCGGCGGATGATTCCATGATGAGCGGGGTGGCATCATGGTTCGGTTGTTGTGGTCGGGCGAGGTGAGGTAACCCCGAGGCTGGAGCGCGCCGTCACACAAAGGTTTGAGGTTGACCGCGCCGGCATCATTTATTCTCGGTCGGAGCTGCAGTGGGGCGAATGCGGCTGCTGCAGCGTGTTCCAGGCTGCTGCACTGATGCTTGGGAGTGGGTCCCCCCCTGCCGCACTTGGCATCCCCCCCTAATAATTCGTGGCACCAGCACCTGGCTCCCGTTTGTTAGAGGACAACCAACAACCTGACGTTACGACTGCTTGCTCGGGACATTTCGCAGCGAGACGGTCCAGCATCGAGGCACCTCACCATGAACCTCGCCGGTGCAGAAACTCTGTCGCTCGATTCAGGTAAACGAACCCTTCCCCGCCCCCGGATCGGACTTGGACACCAGTACCGAGTGCTGGACGGACGGACGGACGGTGCCTTACTGACCTGTTCCCGGTCTCGCAGTGGAGTACGACCCGATCGCACACTTGAACCTCCTCTTCTCGCACCCCTCGACAGTCTCCTCGGTTGCCCGCGTCTCGTCCACCATCCAGCGCCACAAAGATGACCTCTCGCAGTCCATCGCGTCTCTCGAGACCGCCCAGGCCTACGGGCCCGACTCGTCGCTGGAGCGCATGCAGTCGGCCCAGGCCGAGCTGGCCTCCCTCTTCCAGCGCATCGAGAGCGTGCGCAGCCGCGCCCTGCAGACCGAGCGAGACATCACCACCATGACCGCCGACATCAAGCGCCTCGACGGCACCAAGCGCAACTTGACCCTCAGCATGACCGCCCTGAAGCGCCTGCAGATGCTGACTACCGCCTACGAGCAGCTCCGCGGCCTCGCCCGGACCCGCCAGTATCGCGAGTGCGCCGGCCTCCTCCAGGCCGTGCTGCAGCTGATGCGCCACTTCAACAGCTACCGCAGCATAGAGCAGATTGCTGTCCTGAGCCGCAACGTTAGCGAGCTCCAGCGCGAGCTGCTCGAGCAGGTCTGCGAGGATTTTGAAATGGCATTCGCCAAGGGCGAGGTGACCGCCCGCCGCGGCGTCTTGGTCGAAGCCTGCCTGGTTATGGATGCCCTGGGCGAGCACGCCAAGACGAGGCTGGTGACGTGGTACGTCAATACGGAGCTGCGGGAGTACCGTCAAGTTTTCCGGGGCAACGACGAGGCCGGTAGCCTCGACAATATCGGTCGACGATACGCATGGTTCAAGCGCATGCTTAAGGCGCACGAGGAGGAGCACGCCGCCATTTTCCCGCCCCACTGGCGCGTCGGCGAGACGCTCGCCATGGCCTTCTGTGACGGCACGCGGGAAGACTTCAAGGGCATTTTAGAGAAGAGCATGCGTAGGATTGACGGGGCCAAGCTCGATGTCAACCTGCTGCTGAGTTGCCTACAGGAGACGATGGATTTTGAGCAGAGCCTTGAGCGGCGGTTTTCGAGTGAACCACGGGCGAGCATCGACACGTTGAGCTCGGCGGACGAGCGGATACAGAACTTCAACGGCTCGATATCCGTCTCCTTCGAGCCGTACCTGAGCCTCTGGGTCGACTCTCAGGACAAAGCACTCGCCGCCATGATTCCAAAGTACAAGACACAGCCGCTCATACCTCCCGACGAGGAGTTCGCTCCGCAGGCCGTCATCCCATCAGCAATCGAGCTGTTCCATTTCTACAAGCTGACGCTTTCGCAATGCGCCAAGCTCTCGACTGGAGAGCGCTTGCTCGACCTCAGCAAGACATTAGCAAAGTACCTCGACGAATACGCGCAGCAAGTTCTCGTCGCCATTTTGCAACGCGGCGGGCCCCAGGGGGCGCCTGTCCAAGACATCATCCTCGTCTTGAACACGGCCGATTTCTGGCACACCAACACCAACCAGCTCGAGGAGAGCATCAAGAAGCGCATCGATCCAGACATGGCATCAAAGGTTGACCTCTCGTCACAGTCGGACGCTTTCATGGGCGTCGCCAGTGCAGCCGTCATGGCCCTGGTGGCCAAGGTCGAAGTCGATTGCGAAGGCGCCTGGCGAGAGATGAAGAACACCAACTGGAGCCGCATGGAGAGCGTCAGCGACCACAGCTCCTACGTCGGCGAGCTCCTTAAACACGTAAACGGGAAAACAGAAGAGATCCTCCCGCTCGTCATCAAGCAACAATACGCTCGCGCCTTCTGCGACAACCTGGTCGAGCACCTCGCCACCGCCTACATCAACAACGTCGTCCAATGCCGCCCCGTCTGTGAGGTCGGCGCCGAGCAGATGCTCCTCGACAAATACGTCCTGACCAAATCCCTCGAAAACCTCCTATCCTACCACAACGCCCATGCCGCCACACCCCCCTCCACCACCGCCCCCGCCCACAACCCGCCACCCCCGGCAGGGTTCGTCAAGCGCGTCAACCAATCCATGACGCGCATTGACCCGCTCCTCAAGACCCTCCAGGTCCGGCCCTCCCCGCCTGAGGGCCTCGTCCAGGCCTACCTGATCCACATCGGCGACCGCTCCGACACCAACTTCCGCAAGATCCTCGAGCTCAAGGGCGTGCGGAAGCTGGACCAGGCCCACCTGCTGGAGCTGTTTGCCATCCACCGCGAGGGCTCCGCCTCGGCGCAGCTGGTGCAGAGCTCGGCCTTGCTCACCCCGCTCATGGCCGGCCCCTCGGCCGGGCTGGGCAGCTCGGGGATCGTCGGCAACAGTGCTGCGGCTGCCGTCGTTGCGAGTGCGGGGCTGCAGGGCAGGTTTGATGCTGCGTCCCTGGGAGAGAAGCTGTTGAATGCCGCGAGGGACGGTGTGGAGAGGATGGGTACCACTGCGGCGGGAGCGCCAGGGGTGGGTGGTGTTGGCGGGGTTGGAGGGCAAGGGGAGAAGGCGACGATCAATGAGAACCTGAAGAATATTGGCAAGTTCTTTAGGAGGGATATTGGCGGGCTCGGGGCCAGGTTCGGGAAGAGGGACATCACGCCTACTGGGGGGGTTGATGGATAACGAGACGAGAGGGGTATCTATCTGTCTGGGGTGTGTTATTGTTGTGGTGAACTGGCAAGCCTGTTGTGGTGCAGTTTGGTTATTTGGATGATCAGTGTTGGTTTGGTCTACGTATTCAGTGGAGTACATGTCACGACAGTGCTGGTTTCAAAGTCGCCTCTTGTGGATGAATGTGATACCACGGCTGTGTATCTGAATTACTCCGCCGTTGACTCAACCCGTTCTGTTCCATGCTGCCATAATAGAGGAGAATAGAAAAGGAGAGTAGTAGAAAATAAGAAAAGAGAAAAGCAAAACAAAGGAAGAGAGAAAATAAAGCAAGAAGAAGGAAAGAGGATGAAAAGAGGGAGTTGTCTTGGTTTATTCCAAGCCAAGATCCTGTGGTTCACTACATTTGGGTTAGGGTTATGTATGGAATTCCGCTGAGATGGGCAGCATTCCAGCTCCCTTCCAGTGGCGCTCACTTCATTCAGCTCCCAGCCTCGTTCACTTCACCCCCCATCCGCCAGCATCTTTCGGTCCCACCACAACCCTCACATCCGTCACATCACGGTGTATGCGCATGTAAGGACGCTGGAACACGAGCAGTCCATCCTCCTGATGGCATTTAATCATCCTTGCTGGGTGGCCAATATTCGTTGATGAGCCAGGTCTCGAGAAAGAGAAGGCCGCACGCAGTGAGACAGACCCCAACCACAGACCGGCCGCCTCCACCATGATTCAGGGGATATTCTACGCCCGTTTCTTTCCCCAAGAAGGTGCCAAGTCCGCCACACTCATTGTAGAGAGCCGCTACTGATGCCGTCCACCAGGGACGAAGATCGTGGCTCAAAGCCCCGCAGGCTGCATCGTCCCCGTGCCCGGCGCCAGCACCTCAAAACCGCCGCTGTTCGACTACAGCGTCGTGCAAGGGTACATTATCCCGCGCCAGGCATTCTGCAACCGCTATATTACCGTGGTCGACCCCGAGGGCAAATATGTTGTGCTGGGTTTCCCCGTCTCAATCCCCAGCCCGCGGTACGACCGCAACGAGTTTATCTTCAACTTTGGCTTGGTCGTCGAGAATGATGTCGACCAGGTTCCCTACGAGCGCGTGGTGCGGAGGCTCGCCGTAACGTTTGCCGAGATGGAGAAACAAAGCGGCTTTCTCAGCCAGGACTTGGACGCTGGAGAGAACCAGGCCCGGCGACCCATCGAGTCGTTGCTGGAGATTGTCAAGGAAGATCTGAACAACTATGGCGAGTGCCTGATCCCAGTCGGCAAGTTCACCCCCTTCCTCTCCGCCTTCAACATATAATCTAACATCACCCTCCCCTCCCACCGCAGACGACGCCAACACAATCAACATGAAACTTTTCCCGCACCACCCCACGCCTCCCGAAGTTAAAGGTTGGCACGTGCCCGTGGCAAAGATGAAGTTCGCAGACATCGTCGACCCCACGTGGGACCTGACCCTGCAGCGCGTCGTCACCCACATCGACGGCGTCTCCGATGTGCGGCGCATCGCCTTCCTCGCCGACGTCTCGCTCGAGCTGACCCAGTTGGCTCTGCGCCACCTGCTCTACTACGACACCGTCCTGCTGCTCGATATGTTCTTCTTCGGCGCGTGCTACGCGCCCCGGCCGGGGATCCACGACTTCATCGCCAACGTGGGCGGCATGGTGGACGAGTGCGCCAACTACGTCTGC